>Ga0126342_10002909_pt1 | contig 27558 bp, 29 predicted proteins | sample Cyp1metagenome_FD_92528 | JGI IMG/M metagenome (GOLD analysis project Ga0126342, IMG submission 92528) | Coral microbial communities from Lord Howe Island, Old Settlement Bay, Australia - Cyphastrea 1 metagenome | ecosystem: Host-associated > Invertebrates > Cnidaria > Coral ... | reverse complement strand
GGCGGTCGGTGACCAATGAAGACACCTCCCCGGGACCCGTGAAAACGTACCTGCTGGGCTTTGGTGGTGCACCTGGGCGCATTTAAGTCGCAGCTGGTGGCCACCATAGCCCATATATATATACCTAATGAGCAAAATACCTACTTTTTTTAAGGTTAAAATATTAAAACCTATCTATTTTTAGGTTAAGATATAAAAACATAGGTTTATTTAAAAAAACCTATGTTTTTTTATATTCCCTATTTTAAGCAGATTCAATGGATACTTAAGTGGGTATTTGCTCAGTAGGCAACACATTGAGTTCATTCTAACCATTCAGGATGGAGACCTGATCGTGCCTGAGGCGGCTCAACACATCTGAGCATGACGTTTTTGGGAAATGAATCCCAACATTGGATTGTAAAGATAATGTAAGATATAAACTTAATGAGAACAACTATGGAGAATTTGGCACAATGATTCCATTGTGATATATTATAACGTAAAGATATGATGAACATAGAGATTCAGCGGTGACCTTGAAACCATCAATGGCATATATTTCTTGGGGTAAGCTTTTTGATCATGGCATCCTAAGTCTTTACCCTTTATCGCATTGATCCCATGGCTCCCTTGGCACATGTGGCTATCATGATCAACTTCCTGACTAGCGCACCCAGCCCGGACGCCCAATTTTTGGTCTGGGTGGTGACAGTTGTTGTCGCTGTTGTGTTGCCTTGGCTGATTGCAGTGGATGGGCCACTTTGTGGATTGAAGGAGTCTGTAACCCCCTTGCTGATTGTGTAGCACCTCAACCAACATATTCCTAGCATTTTGGGGTTCAAGCGTTTGAGGTTAGCTCCGCTTGCAATGGAGTGCGTGGGGCTAGCTTTGGAGTGGGAAAAAAATCCTGATATTCGATCCCGTTTGAGAGAAAAGGGGTACTTTTTGGAAGTCCCAGTGGGTGAAGAGATTTGCAAACCAAACCGTACCAACGCAACCAGCAATGCTATGGTTCTCAATCCGGTGTTGGAAAGACTTTCCAATGCCAATGGTCGTTTGCCGCACCTTGACCCTTTGAAGCTAGAGGTGGCCAGTCTTTTCCAGAAATGTGGTTGTTCTGCGCTTGGGGAAAAAGCAGTCTACAAGGCAAGCGTTGAACTCAAGCAGCTAGCAGGGTTCGTGAAGAGGCGCTGCTCAAGGAGGGAAGTCACCAAGGAACGGGCTCATGGGTTAAAACTGCATTTCCAAAACAACATTAAATCATTAAAACATAATGTTATGTTACAATAGTAGGATGTTTCATTCAAACATGTCTTTGTTGGGGGTTCGCACTGGCATAGCAACAATGTTGCCTGCTGCTATTCCCGTGCCATGACCGCCCTGTCAGGATACAGACTTTCATGCCTTGTTGCTGGTTTTGGACCCAACCATCCAGGACAGGTTTGCCCTGGAGACTTAAGGAAAACACCTGATGATCCATTAATTATGCCATTATGCCATATTATGCCAACATCATAACTGAACCCAGTGGTTTAAAAACAATCATACCATAATGCCTTAAAATATAACCAAAGATTTTTTTCAATCTCACCTCCAAATATTGGAACGCCCTGCAGGAACACATTGACAAGTATTTGGCCTCATGCAAACGTACCGCGGGTCTTTGGGGTGATGAGTCTGATGACCCCGTGGATGATGATGATGACGAAAAAGAGATCCATGAGTTGGAGAAATGGTTGGGAGAACAACAGGTTGCCCCAGCAGCTGTTCCACCTCTTGGTTCGGTCAAGGATGGCCAGGGGCGGTGCGTTGATTGTGGGTGGTCCCCATGCAAATGCAATTTGACTTAAAATATATGGTTGATTTTTTCCCCACAAGTCATATGGTGTTCCCACTATACTGTTAAGTTATATCCCTTCATCCTTTTCACACGTCTTCCCTGTCGGGTGCCAAGGTGCTCAGCTAGCCTCTCAGCGCCGGGAGCTTCTGAAGAAGATCCAGGAGAAGAAAGCCTAGCTCCAGAAGCAGCAGGACCAGACGCTTTTCTTAGTTTGGCCGTGGACGGGTTTTGAAGTGCCAGCTATCTAGTCAAACAAATCATCCGATCGTCATGCAACATGTAATTTTTCCGGAAAAAATGGAAAGCATTTAATATGCAAATCCTTGTTATGAAATTATTGTGGATCTATATAATTGTTTGGAGATGTTTAGATCAAACAGCCCCTTTTCTAAGGAAGGATGCAGATCCAGCTGTGAACCCTGCTTGCCGTCCAGCCCCAGCTCATCCCGCCAAGAAAGGCCAGGGGTGGGTGCCGCCTGGTTTTTAATGATACATGGAAAAACATCACATGGATCTACCTATTGCTGCCATCAGCATACATCAGCGTGGACAATATGTATTAAATATGTGGTCTTACATGGACATTACTTGACATTATTTTCATGATTCAGTGCCATGGCATGAGCGCTGCACTTTTCAAAACATGGATAGTAGCAACAGCATCTTGACTTGAGATAAATGTGTACACTATATGATTGGTTTATTTGTTCTTTTGTCAAATAATATTTGGTACTTATAGATGGTTGGATTGTCCCGTGGTTACATGGTGTAGCTTTCTCATGATGGATGTCAAATGTGACTTGCGTAGGCTTTGTTCCTCTTCCACCGTCTTCTGGCCTACCTCAATTTGGTGGAGACCATGATGAGACGCAACCTTTTGGTGAGTCTGAGGTTTCTGATGCAATTGCAGGTGCTTTCAACTTGGTAATGCCCTTGGATCCAGTGGACTCAGTGGAAGCCGATGAGACACCAGCAGCCCCTCAGGCTACCATTGTCGATTTGATCTCATTATGTTCCACGTGTTTGGCAAATGAGCCAAGGTTCCTAGATTTTTTTCAGACCATAGTCGTTTCATGTGAACTTATCTGATTCCCAGTGTTCTTTGGTTTGATTGTGGCCACCATCCGGATAGCTATGTTCACATAGTGCTTTTTCAATTTGTTCAATAATCAAGACAGTTGGGCTTCATCTGGGTCTACAAAGGTTGTCACTGACCATGGCTTTATCATGTTAACCTTCTGCCACATTGCCATCCAGACCTTCCGGCCCTGCAAGGTGCTGACGCGCCGAGACCAGCTGAAGTTGAAGGAATCGAAGATCGCGGAGAAGGAGGAAGCCAAGAAAGCCAAGGCAGCAACTTCGAAGCCAGCGGCGAAGCGTAAGGCTAAGGCTAAGGCTAAGGCCTTGGCCAAGGCAGAGGAGGATGAGGCCAGTGAAGAAGGTGTGAATGAGGACAAGGATGTTGAGCCCATGGCGAAACCGAAAGCCAGAGGCAGAAAAAGAAAGGGAAATCAGGACAATGATGAGAACGCAGTTGAAGAAGAGCCGGAGCCAAAGAAACCGAAGAAGAAAGCGCAGCCCAAAGCGAAGTCTGAGCAGCCGAAGTCCCGTGGCAGAGCCAAGGCCAAGCCTTTGCCAAAGGACCCAGAGGAGGAAGATGATGACGTTGTGCCGTCCCAGCCCGAGCTTGATTCTGACATGAAGGTGGATGAGGTCAAGCACGAGGCTGCCCCTAAGAAAGCACCAAAAAGAAAGGCAAAGGCACCCAAGACTGAGAAACTTGAGAACACAGATGCTATGAAGGATGAGCCTGTGACTCCCAAGAAGGAGCTCTTCCAGTCTGGTGGAGAAGAGGAGGAATCCGAGCATGAGCGCATAGTCGACCCCAAGACTGGCAAAACCATGCCCTTGGCGATGATCTTTGAGGAGGACAAGGTGGCTGGTTGGAAGAAGTCACGGGCAAAGCCGGCCAAGGCAAAGACATCAGAGCCTTCTGCTGCATCAACCGCAGACGGCAAGAAGAAGGGGCAGAAGAAACAGCAACTCAGCCCCTTTGCCAAGAAGGAAGTTCGACGCAGGAAGAAAGTTGAAGATGAATCGATGAGAGAGGTCCCCCAAGAAGACTTGAAGTTGCAGGGCATCTTCCTGCAGCATTTGAAAGCTTCGCAGGATTTGGGCTATGAGGAGGTGAAGAACTACTTGATCGGTACAGCCCCCAAGGACATGAAGGAGTTTCTCCTCAACCCGTACTGGGGAAGGCCGGCCTGTGGTGCAAAGTCGAAAGCATTGGCTTCCGGCAAGAAAATGCCCGAGGTCACCTACATTGGCAAGTTTGGCACTGCTTCTTGCTGGAACGTCAACGTCGTTCTGTGCTACATCAGTGCTTCGCTCATGGCTTCTTGGCTGAAATCATTTTCTGTTCAGTGCATCTCATGGGAAATTGGTCCCATGTCTGGCCATTTGATTTTTTACAAAACACTAAAATTCAAACCAGTCCTGATTATTTTGATCAGTTTCCAGCTCCATGTTGACACTTTAATTATCTTTGCCAGTGTAGTATGTAATTTACTATTTTCTTGTTTGGACGTATGATGTATATATTTGATATATACTTCTACTTCATCCGGATTGCAAGCAAACATCTCTACCCACAGCTTCCTACTTATCTGAGACTGCCTGGATGGAAAGCGTGAACATGGCCCCGGAGGAGATTGCAAAGTGGAATGACCCTACCGGTCGCATAAAGCGACAGGAAACTTTCATGAAGTATAATGCCAGCCTGGCTGCTACCAAGTTCATCCCCAAAAAGAAAGGGTGATTTGATTGATGCTGTTGGGCCATCTGACATATTTCATAAAATTTGATTTGGGCAAGTAGCTGATGATTTTTTCCATTCCCCCACAATGAAATAAAATCAAAATGGGGTAAACCCTAGGTGCACTTCAGGGAACTAGCCTATCTAAAGCAGCAGTGGCAAATGCAGACCAGCATCAGTCCACCCGATGTCAAAGCGAAGGGTGAAGTTTTGATAGGTGCCGTTTTGCCTTAGCTTCGCAGTCAGCGGTTACAGGTTGGCCATCAAGCCAAACAATTAATTTAGTTAATCAGGTCATTCCACCCATAAAAGAATGAAGCTTTATGAACATTGTTTTTACTGACGCTGTGTACATCATTGTTGAAATTAACTTATTCAATTTTCACATGTGTTAGGAATTTTCAGTATCATTTGCTTCTACCAGCCTACCTGTGCCAAATCTGGTGTGTAAACCCACTAGATTCAATTCTTGGGGATGCCTGCGAAGATGGCAATACCAGTGCCTTGGCTTTAGCTGTGGGGAAAACCTCATAGCTGTGGGAGAAACTCGATGCGGCTAGCTACTTTTGGAAAAACTTTGGAACAAAAATGCTTTGCCTGACCATCCGCATACTTTGGGGTTTTGAACAAAGTTAGATGGTAGTGCAGCAAGCTGCTATATCAAATTGATGTTGGTAACTGGCCACTGCAACGGCTAAGCCTTCAGATGAGACGGATGTATGGTGACTAATATTTATTGAACTGCATGCTCAAGATGGTTTGATGGTACTGCCTTTGCAGACTATTTATGCATATACAGTTGTTTGAATCAGTCACTTTGACCCAACCCTCAGCGTAATTTCAAACCTTGTTCCCTGATCTCCCCAAAAGCTCTGCCAGTGACCGTCGCCCAGGCTGGATGATCTTCCAGTGCTGCAGATGCCTAAGCTCAAAGGCTTGAAATGGGCAGTCAAGCTTGGACTTCTTCGAGACGACTCGTGTATTCCAGACATGTTTGGATAGCCGGATGGTTGTCTCCTGACTTTTTCTTTATTTGCTTATTCTAGCTCATGTGTCTCCATGTGCTCAGGAATTTGGAATGTTTGTGAACCAATCCAACCACACAGTGGCATCAAAAAAGTGAAGATGCTTCCATCCTGTCTTCGATTTCATATTTCATTGTGTTGTTTCGTAGATCCAATCTTTCAACTGGGATCCCACCCTCAATCTTCATGCAGCTGTGGTGCCGAATATCAGCAGAACATTGCCCGGTCGAGATACAACTGCCTCAAGCTTGTTGCAGCGGCACTGACATGTGGTCTGAACTTGTTCATCAACAATAATCTCGCATCTTAACTCATATGTTCTTCATATCCATACGAGAAAAAACAATCCAAAAAATTGGGCATGTTCATGGTCATTTTTTTGGGTGCGGTGAATCTGAAGGATACCCTTTTCTTTGGCCACTGGTTTGTTGCCATGGTGTGGTCAAGTGACTTTACGAACAAGCTGATCTACCGCCTTGGGGCATTGGGTGCACCCAAGGTGCAGCTTGTAATCTTCGGGCATTCTACTTCATGCTTGTAGATGCGAACTATTTCTTTTGGGATGTCTTTTGCTTATCCATTGCTAGCTGACTTGAACGTAAGTAATTGGTTTGAAGCATCCCTGCTGATCTCCCCTTAGGTGCTGATCTTTTGCGTTTTGCTCACGTTGTGGACTGATGTACCATCTCCAAGCTGGCAGGACGAATCGGGTTGTGGACTTGTTGCTAGCTTATCTGAATGTCAACAACTGCATACTAGAAGAACCTACGCACATTTAAACAAACATATATTATATATTTTGCAAACAGCTCACTGCCTAGCAGGACCAATCCACCTTTCAGTTCGTGGAGCTGTTTGCTGGGAAGGCGGCTGCAACTTACCAATTCAGACTGAACAACATGCGTTCAGCAAGGTTGGACCTGCTTTACATGGAGGGAGCGCAAGATCGACAGAACCCCATGGACTTAACAACTCCTTCAGGGTTTGTGAACCTAGCCTGAAAGTTCTGGAATTTCAAGAGTTCAATCAAACATGTTGCTCTGAAACCTTGAAAGTTATTGAAAGTTTACCAACTCCAAACGTCGACATACGGTATGTGAGTTTGATTTTACAGAGATTCAATTCCTTTCTCTATTTTCACCTCAGGACTGCCCTTTCTGTGGTGCTCAGGGGTGACGTGGACAAGGGATGGTTAGCTCATTTTGCTATGAAGTGTGCTTCCTGGACAAATGTCAATTCAGGGACAAGTGGCCGGAGTGCATGTTCTTCAATAGGGAACACAGAGTACCCCAGTGTGAAGGAAGGGAACTGCTTAGCCAGTCGGAGCTTTGCATACATTCATATATCGTTTTTGTTTGTGCTATGTGGACAGCAAGTTTTGGTTCAATATAATTTGATTTGAGTAAATATAGCCATATTATAGTTCAGCCAACATCATTTGAATATGACAGGGTGCAACCTTCTTCTCCCAGGATGATACTCCTCATGATGGTTGCGGTGTGTCTCAATGCGTGCATCGCTTTGGAGCAGCCCTATGGAAGCTATTTCGAATTTTACCCCAGATTCCGGGAATTAGTTCAACTACTGCAAAAACATGGTGGGATGAATGCCGCCCCTTGCCAAAATGGTGCCAACTGAATAGAAAGACTTTTTGTTATACCATTTTCAAGCAACCCTCAACCCATCGGTTCTGAAATCCCAGTTGCGCCAGAGATTGTTGATGATGCAGCCATACTCGTAGAAGCCTCATTGGACCATCCCAATCAAGGACATCTGAACACACATGCTCTATCTTCAGATTTTCATGATATGGGTCCCAACAAATGGTTTGTATTAGAACTGATGCCTTCGAATTTGTTCGTGGTTATTTGGGTCTTCAGCTATGACTATGCCAAATACTATCAAATACTATTGTTTCCAGAATGCAGTATGTGTCCCAACACTGCACAAAGCGCTTGCTGCTTCAGGTACACAAAGTATGCTGGCATATGCTCCACTATGGGGGTGCGACCCCGAAACGCCACTATGGGTTTGCAAACAGTTGGCACATTGGGAAGCTGAACTTGGGAAAATTCAGTATGAAACAATGGCTCAAAGTCAAGGAGAAGCTGATAGCCGCTGGTAAACACAGCGATCTTGTTGTGAAGTACAAGGATGCCAAAGGTCGTACCAAGTGGAAAGGCACCAAAAAGTTACGTGCTAGTCAGTTTGGAACTCATTTGCTGCGAAACACTGATCGTTTATGTCAAGATGTACAACATTAATTTGTTTTTTGATGAATATTCCATATCAAGTCTCAAGTGTGAGAAGTAGAGGTACCACTTGTGAAGCGACAAACTATCTTTAGAATTCTTTGAAACCAATACCTGTGAAGCCCACAAATGGTTGACCAGTTATGGTGGCCCATCGTTGCTTACTGGTCATTGCCGGCTTAGGCATTATCCCAACAAATTTGGAGCCAAGTTGGTGGAACTCTTTCCGAAGCTTACTGCTGAGAAGAGTGGGATGCCTCCTCTTCCACCTATGATCCCTGAAGCGTTGGAGACCTTTGCAGGTTTGACATTTGACGATTTGTGGCCAGAAGCTCACATGACACAAGTGGCCCACTATCTCCGTTCGGGCATTCACTTGAAAATTCCAAGTGAATTTTTGCCCTTGCTACCTCGTAGATTGTAAGAGGTACCACATTTGCAATTGCGAACATTCCCTTTCTGGATGACCCTGAAATGAATTACATCATATATTTTTTGTTCCAAAGAATGTTTTATCGGAACTTATAGCGTTTTAGCACTTTTTTACCCATAATTCACCCGTAATCCATAATTGACCGTAATCGACCGTAACACACCCGTAACCAAACTGTTTTTTACCCATAATTTGCCCGTAATCTCAAGAAAAACATATCTATTTTTCATAATTGGTCGTAACCATTCCGTAATCCACCCGTAACCACATATGGGAAAAACATAGGTTTTTAACCCGTAATTTGGTTACCCGTAACGGACCCGTAAAATACCCATAATTTACCCGTAAATACCCATAATTGAATTATGGGTATTTTTGAAAAAAACCTATCTAAATTTCACACTATTTTGGGTTATGACTTTAATGATTTTATGTGGTTTTGTTCGGGTTTGGGTCATGGTTTCTTGGATCAAACAAAAAGGGATTCATGTTCGGAGAATTTCGGAGATCGTAGCTGACTGAAACATCAGTAATTTGCGGCAATTAATTTGTTGGCCTGGCTTGGCCATAAAAGGTCCTGCTTCAATCTGACAGGATCCTGTGACGCAGCTCTGGGTCTAAAGATGGTCGAAAAATTAATCACCTAGATTGTGGTTGAACCTGTGTTGCCTGAACTTCATTTCAATTGCTAGCAATCAAGTGATGTATGCAATTGAATGTTCAGTTTTTCGCCTGTTGACAACCTTATGTTTATACTTAAAGCATTTCGGCTTTTTGAGCGTGTTAATGTGATATTGGGTATGGAACTTCTGTGCCGTGCTGATACATCCCGTACAATGGTGTCGAGACAAAATTCGACTAGTGAGCTCAGCCGTGGCCTATCCCATATCTTACTTGATGCCAACAGTGGAGCCCTTCCTGATGATCTTCAGCAGTTGGAGGACCATAGCATGCCAACAATTTAAAAACATATCAGAACTTTGAGGAACACATGTTATTTTTAAGTCAATGATCATATCTTCCTACTGTTGGCCTGTGTGTGCAGGAAATGGAGAGGGAACTGATGGACCTAGACGCCAAGGAAGATGCAGCCAGGGCCCTATCGTGAGCATGTAGTTACTTCAAAACCATGGTCAGAGACATACTTGACAAGTTACTGTAGGCAGTATATACCTTATTTGGGTACATGTTACACCAGGAAGCCCCTTTTGTTGTTTCGACCAGGTTCCCCAAACCTTTTCTCCAAGCAACCGTGCCAATCGGCCCAGGAAAAGTCGCTGCAAAGTCTGGCGCATTCCTCGAGACCACAGGTTACTAGAATGCAGTGTTTGGTCTTGTGTTGGAATGCAACGTTCAAACAATCTAAATTATAATTTGTTTTCAACTTATTCATTTTGGGAGCGCCTCTGTGGTAATGATTCCAAATGGCTGTTGTGGTACCAAATCACCGGTAATGATTAAACAATAACAATTTCCCCATCGTTTTTCCCTATCTGCGTGATACAATCTGACCTACTTGGGAATCTATCTCAGGCTACTCCAGCGCGTGGAGCTTCTCTTTTGGAGGAGACCCTACCAGCATCGGAGACTCAGGTGTTGGCATCGTTGAAGGGTAGCCCTAGCAATGCAAGCCCCGGGAGTGAACATGGTTCTTGTGGGAAACCTGGCACACCATGCCCTACATCCCCGTCATCGTCTGTGCCAAGTTCAACTGGTCAGGATGAAGCTATCTGGTTTCAGTTCATGAATGTAGCCGAACCTTTTAGATTGAATGTTTATGTGTTCCAGGAAAACCCATGATGTATTGATTTGTAATGCCTTTAAAGTGAGTTTGGCTGAGACTCTCGATTTTGGATTATTGTCTTCGTATACTCATCTAAACTCGATTCAATGTTTGTGGGTGTTCAGGGTCCCAAATGCATTTTGAACTTGGAATGAACATATAACATCATATAACGACATGACTTCCATTTGTATATATTGATAAATTATGTAATACATTCCCTACACATTAGTCCATTGTTAATTTATCCAAATGCCCTTTTCAAGTGAGTCCTTAATCCAAGCGTCTTCTCAGGTGACCATTCGCATTGTCCAGATGTTTCAGAAAGGCGAGCTTGATGCAGGGGTGGCCATGCAGCTCCTTGGAGGGGCGGCTGGGCATCTTGTGGGATCCAAGAAACGCCCCTTGGAAGCTTCTGCGGGTCCTAGCTCTGGGGCATGTGCAGATTCTCAGGAGGCTGAAGGTGATGATGGGGCTTCTTTAGATGATTTGCTGGAAACAGCGAAGCGGGCCAAGCAGGAAACTAAACTGAATTACTTTTGGGAAATATGTTATATTTTTTGGTGGCCAGATTAATATGAAATTTCAAACCATTGGTTCAACTAATGTGCATGGATCTATGTTCGGTGCATCCCCCACATGTATTTGAAATCCATGGTGTTTCTGTCCAAATAAGGAAGAGAATGCGCCCAAGGCTAAATTGAGACGCCTTTGTGAACCCAAGAAAGGTGGCCGTTTACAAGTCCCACAGTGGCTTCATGATGAATGGCGAAATGGAGACCACTTGGTGTTGGCAAAGCAATATGCCGCTTGTGGCTTTGACAAGGATATCATCTTCCCACAAAAAAAAATGTTTTCTTTTGGCCAAGTGTCCGCATGTTGATGTTGCCTCCAATTTCGGGTCCCTCTCCAGCCCATTGAGTCGGTTGCCCAATCTTTCCTGACAGGAGCAGTTCATCAAACACCGGACGCTCACCCACAAGAAGGAGAAGAAGGAGGTGAATGATAAGTCTGTTGGCTGGTATACCAAGGAGGACATGCAAAAGGTTCTCAAATGGAATGCGAAACTTCCACGCATTTAATTTTCTAGTGGTAACTTCAAACGGAAATTTCCAGTTTCTCGTTACATGTGATGTCAAAAAATGTTTATTGCTGTGGGGTGATCCTACAAGGAAGAAGATCAATGGAGCTGTCAAAGTCTGCGAAGCGGACCCTAAGCACCTGGTCAGGTGCGCTTCAGAAATCAAACCTGCAAGTTGGAACCAATTTGAACTGATGAAGCATTGAATGTACTCCACCCCTTCCCGCTAAGATGGAATTGAGAAACACAAATTGAAACGCATGTGCAATGCTGGTGCATATGCTGCTATGCCCTTTGTTTTTTTAAGTTTCCAAGCCAAACATTTCCATCAAATATATATCCTATTTGCTCAGTCATTCCCTTGTGGTGCCGGAGGCATTGCCAATATGGAGGCGATGATGAGTACTACGTGCATGTCCGAGAGACCGGAAACTTGCGGCATGAAAACACCAACACTGAGGAACATGTTGAACAGACCCAGGACACACCATGCACATGATTTGTGCCAAGCGTCCTTTGCAGTAAAGAAAATAGCATCTTTCTCATTCAATGTTGCCCAGCTCACCTGGCAGGAAGATGGTGGACCCACTCTGAAGGGTGTTGACATGGACGTGGTGCATGCCAATCGGCTGCGTGCTGATGCTATGCGCTCGGGAGCGGTCGCAGCGACCAGCCAGGTGACTCTCGATATGTGAAATAATTTTACAATATGTGATGCCAAAATACATCGATCTTACATTTGCAAGATGTTGACCCCCTATCTCTGGTCTGCAAATCTCACATTGCATTTGTTTCTATTTCTCCAGTTTCATCACTGCATTGCATTGACCTACATGACCCATTTGGCAGGCTGCCAGGGCGAAGGATGTCTTTACCAAACATGTCGACTCAGTGCTCAGCAAGATCGCCAAGCTTCGCTCTTTGATTGGGGATCTTCAGAGGAATTACCCTGATGATTCCACGGCCAAAAAGTTCCTCATTTAAATTAGGAATAAATATACAATGATGTAAAAAATGTATATATTATATTGAATGAACTGCAGATTCCCAGCTCCTTCTTGTTCCACGCCCTGCCTCTGAAAAGATTCGCTTCAGGGCCATCGTGCAGCTCAATGTGGACATTGGTGTCCTGGATGACGACTACAACAAGCTTTCCGAGCATGTGGCCAAAGGAGAACGGGATGATCACAATGAGCAGTACCCAAACTGCAAATGGGTTCTGATAGTTTCATGATAGTCCATGCATGGGGAGAACATGAAAAAAACATTGGTAAAATTGTGCAGAACTGTCTTGTGTTCATCAGGTGGTCTTCGGAGGCGGATGCCATGATGAAATCATCAACCTTTCTGTGCCTCAGCGACACCTGCAGTACCATGTGCCATGTGACACTTGTCTACGCACATCCATACCAATCCATTGCTAGGTGCACGAAAGTGGCCCAGAATGAAGCCAAGATTCGGTCTGGGCCTCAAGAAGATTGCTCAGCGGTACTGCAGTACGTCTCCATAGGTCCCAAAGGTCCTCGAAGCAGTTAGCAGCATAGAGTTTGAAATAAACATATATGCCTGCCAAAGTGCTATTATCATCCCCTGGTTTCATGCCCCGGTCCAGGACTGGAAAGCGTCACTTCAAGAAGGCTGTGAAAGAGGAGACTGAGAAAACGGATTGAATGTGATGATCCCTGCTGTCTTCACAGAAGACCCAATACTTTAGGGTTTTGCTGGAGCGCTTGGATTGTGTTACATAAACACAATCAAAAGTTCCTGGGTATGTGCCTGTGACTGTGGCGCTTTGGGGCCAAGTATGACATCAAACAAGACCAGCAAACATTATTGAGAAAAAACATCAAATTGTCCATTGTCATGCTCGTTCAATTTTATATTTTCCTATTTCAAGAAGTTCATGGTTTCAACGCCAAGCAGTGCCACTGAAGGCATACGGTTCTCTTGCTGGGGCGTTCCAGAAGTTCAAGCTGCGAACTGGGAGAAAAACAAATTCTAGAAGTATACAACCAGTGGTGGGTATGGCAAGTGTCACGAACAATTATGTCTGGGTTCCCCATTCAAGCTTAAAATTAAGTAAAATCTTTGGTATATAATCAAGTTGTTGAATCAACCGGATGCTATTTATCTCATTGAAACCCTGCCCCTCTCCACGATTTGCTGGTGTCATATCCTGCACTGCCAGGTGTTGCCGGAGCCAGTGCAAAGCGCTTCGCAGCCAACATTGGCGATGGAGTGGCTAACTCAGCTGACCTATCCTGCACTTTCCTATGTGTTGTCCCTTACATCTTGTCAATCCTGGCCCTCATTCCCAGAATTTGGCTCCAATGAATGTATCGAATATGGGCCAATCAAACATATGTTTTTTTCAAAAAAACATTGCAAAAATAATGGGCACATGCATACATTTTGAGATGGAATATGATGTGTGCGTACAAAGTGGTAGGCAAAATAATGATGAAACCAAAGGCTATACCACAATGCACTCTAAAGCCGCATGCAAAGACCAATGTGAACAAATGCATACGTAAACCAGATTTGCAAGTTGCTACTTCCTCCCCATGCTTGTGCCATGGATCCTGTTGATGAAGAGCTGATAGACCTTTTGAGTTGCCATCGCTCCGCTTCTTGTCAAAAAATGGTGTCAACCTACAATTTGCTTCTGATGGCTTCAACAACATTTGTTATATGGTATTTTCATTTTCTTACCTGAGGCTTCATTGGGGCCCTACGCTTGGGAACACACCAGACCGGTGAAACGGTTGAGATCCAACGCCAAAGACCCTCTAGAGCACAGTGTGGTGAAGTTACATTTGCCTTTAGAAGCTGAAGAACGACACAGGAAAAGACATAGTCACAATGGAATGGGTGGGTCTTCACTTTGCAAAAGTCCGTATATTGAACATGATGATCTCAAGGATCTTCCCCGGTCTATGGAAGTTTTTCGAAAGATTGAGGGAAACCCTTCTCTCACCCTAATGCTTCCAAAACCAGCGGCAACGGCGGGGCGAGTGTTAGAGCATGCGGCAGAAAGGTTCACTCAAATGCTTCGTCGAAACGAACCGTGCACCTTCAAGTTTGGGATTACAGTGGATCCCTCTGACAGGTGGGAAAACTATTCGAAATATTCTCTTGACCGCTTTGACAACATGATTGTCTTGTATGCGGCGGCTCAGCCATATGGACCAGCGTTCCTTGAGGCGGCATTAATCAGCCAGTTCGGAAGTTTCCTGTTTGCATTTTGCTGCTCTGCATCCTGCTTGAACTGTCATGATGCATTTTTAGCATTGAGATTTAGTGTCCAATTGTTTTTGTCACTTTGTTGCTGCTTCACTTGTGCACACGTTGGTCCAAGCCACACACTGGACTCTGTGAAAATGAAGTATCAGGGGTTGCAAGAATGAACGAAGTGGAGGTGAGACGATGAGGCATGAAAGTGGACCTCATTTTACATACTTGGTTTACAAGTCTTACAAGCGTCCTAGCATGCAGGTCCGAAGTGCAGCTAGGATTTAGTGCCTAAAAAGGCAGCAGCTTGCTGTGGTGTTTTGACTCCTCAGTTGGACTCCGTAGGGAATCCAAGAACAAATTCAAGCTTCACATGCATATTTTGCTGTGACATGATGCCTTGCTGCATTGGGAAGAAAAAAACATTTTCTTGCACAGCTGCAGTTTGATTGTGAACTTTTGTTCGCTATGACCTGTTTGTGGCATTGAGTTGTGGAATGGCAAAGCTAATATTTCACCAGTTCTGCACTGTGCCTGACGTTTTTTGTTGTGCTTGGCTAATTGTTGTAGTTTGCTTGCTTAGGCGAGCTGCGTGAGCCAGATCCGCACTGCAGAGGCCGTGGCCAAGGATTTTGGCCAGGAAGCAGCAGCTCGTAATGGTGTGTTGCCCTGGGCCAAAGCTGATAAATCCCATTCGGAGAGGACTGCTCATAGGGTTATCAAGAAACAAAAAACTGCTCTGAGCATACCTTTGAGAAATGTGACGTGCGATGGAGTTGATGTACCATGGATTTCTCCTGAGTCATGGTTGAGTTTTCTTGTTGACCATGGGTGTTGGCCGCTCTTGGCTGGCTGTGAAAGACATGACTATGCTGGGGCTGCTCGAAACTGGTCTCAATTTTGGGAAGCTTACAAGACGGTCAACCCGAGCTTTGATCTGTTTGAAATGGATGGGATTGATTATTCCAAAACTGCTGCCATGTTCATTCATGGCGACGAAGGTCGCACTTTGAAAAAAAATGGAATGCTAGTGACATCCCTTCAGAGTGCTCTTGGTCGTGGCTATGACCAGAAACGTGTCAGAAGACAGAATGACACCAATCTGCAGGTCAACTTTGCTGGACATTCTTTCACTACAAGATTTGTTCTGAGCACCATTCCGAAGACTGCATACGAAGCACAGCCAGAAGTATTTCACGAAGCTATTGACCATGTGGCCAGGTCATGTAGCAAATTACTTCGATGTGGCGTTGCTGACAAAGTTCGAGGTGGTGAGATCTACAGAGTGGTGATTTTGGGAGTGAAGGGGGACGCCCCATATCTTCAGAAAGTTGCACACTTTTACCGGTCATTCAACACTACGGTGAAGAGGGGTGAAGAACGTGGTCAGCCGAAAGGTTGCTGCCCCTATTGCCTGGCTGGTACAAACCTTTGTGCTGCGGAAGAGATAGGTACTGACAGTCCTGCATGGCTTCGCACTATGGCTGTGAAACTCCCTTGGGTTCGAACTCCGTCCCTGATACAACATTTGGTGCATGATCGCTCAGACCCTGCATCATTTTTCAAATCAGATATATGGCATGTTTTTGCCTTGGGCTTTGGCCGCTCCTGGGTTTGCAGTGTCATTCAGGTGCTGCTGCCTCACTTGCCTCTTGCGCAAATCTGGATGAGAAGTGGTCATACTTGAGCGCGAACTACTTGCAGTGGTGCCGAAGCAATAGGAAACAAGCTCATGTCAGCCGCATCACTCCCTATCTGTTCTCATATGGGGACACAAGTGGTGCCATGGGCAATTGGCATAAAGGATCTCTAACTACAAATCTCAATTTGTGGCTTGTCGATCTGTTGAGTGCTGGGCCCCGTGATCCTGAAGGATTTCTGATGCAATGCTGCGCGGCAACACGCCGGGTGAATTCCATGTTCAGTTTGCTGTATAGAGCAGGCGCATTTCTTGGGGAAGAGCAATGTGCCTTCGTGTCTGAACAAGGGCTTCAGTTTTTGTCGTGCTACAGCAGGATGGCACTGAGCATGTTTCAGGACAACCGTCAGTGGTTGTTTCCGCTGTACCCCAAGCTCCATGTGTTTCATCACCAGATGTTGGAAATCAAGAGGTCAGGGATGACAGCCAAAATGGCTATCAACCCAGCCATGTTCTCTTGCCAAATGGATGAGGACACGATAGGACGTGCGTCACGCATTTCTCGCCGTGTCAGTATCAAATTAGTGGCCTCTAGGACTCTCCAGAGGTATTTAGTTGCAGCACATGCCGCATTTGTGAAGAGCGGCATCATGTCCTAGAAAAGTTGCTTTACGGTGCTCTTAGCCTCATTGGGAACGTGGTCCATACGGCTGTTGATTGAATGTTCGCTTGATTTATCTTTTCATTTTGATGGAATTTGATGATCTGCAACAGCCTTGGTTGTGGTTGAGGCTGCTGCTTCAGCTTTGGATTCTGTGAGTTCATTGGGTCTCAACCGGTGCTATATGGATTTGATCTGATTTGATGTTGTTTGTATACATGAACATCTTGGAGTGGAATTGGAAAACCTGTTTTTTTTAAAAAAAACTATGTTTTTTTGGGTAACCCAAAAAAAAGAAGGTAAATGGCCCTCTAGGTATATATATATACATGTAACTAATCTAATCTAACTGCACGTTAGGGGACTCAGTTCCCGACGGATCTCTTAAAAGATCCATTCTTGTCTAGTGTGTGTCTCTGTGTCTCTGTGTCTCCCGTGTCTGTGTGTGTGTGTCATGAAGTATGCACAAACAGAGATGACATCTGAACTAACCAAATGGCTCACAGCCCGTCGATGTGTTGGGGAGTCCTGGGCATGACTATAGATAATATTAATAATTATAATAAATGGTTTTGATAGAGTCACAACATTCTGATACGCGTGATATGGGTGTCTCTGAGGGTCATCCTGAAAATAGGGATATGACTCATACCTGCATCTTCCAATGTATGTAAAAATTATTGCCTTTTCAGAAATTGTTGCTGGCGATATGTTTTTCTGCCTGTGAGCAAGTTTTGTATTTGTCTGCCTTTGCATGTGTTTGCCGGTGTTGAAACGGCGAAAAAACCTATATAATCGAAACAGCGAAAAAAAAAAACTAAAAAAATCAAGAATCCAAAATGTGCAGACTGAAACGGCGAAAAATAGTGGAAACGGCGATATTTTAGTCACCCTGCGACAATTATTGCTGTTTCGGATTTCGAGCGATAATTTTGCATAGGTGTATTATCCAGGTATATGACCAGACAGTTCCAAATCCCCGTGGGCCTTACCTTAATCCGTAGTCCAAGAATCCACGTGGGAAACCCTGAAGAGTAGAATCCGTAATCATAGCATCAACTAGCAAGTTGACAAGGGAAACTGATGAATTTGACAAGGGAAAATGGTGATCCATTGGAATGTTCAAGCAAACAAACAACTCTATATATATATAACGTATATATGTATATATTGTTATTATATATATATTTATAAAGGTAGGTACGGGAGGGGGGGTAGCATATATATATATATATATGTATATTACGTATATATATATATATATATCTGTGTGTGTGTATAGATATGTATATATGAAAATATATGTATGTATGTGGATCCTATGGTCATTTAGCACACTGTCTTCTCCAACTTGTTTTCAGCGCCTCGAAGGCCCGGCTTCCGAGCACACGAATGGATTCCTTGACGCCTTCGCCCGTCAACATGCATGGAGAACCTGCTGGAGAACTGATGAAGGATATGAAGGTGTTGTTTTTGTTGGGGTGGTGGTGTATAGATGTGTATTTTAGCAGGTGAAAATGTGTTTGATGAAATGTTTATGATGGTCCCACTGATGAATCCAAGGGGATAGTTGATGATGGTTAATGATGGTTTGGTGCATGATGATTCTACAATGATGAACCGAAGCCTCGACATGTTTGGACTGAATTCCCCAGATGTAGTCGATTTTAAATAGGTGATTTATGGATCGAACATAGAGATATTCCATTTGGCAAGGGGTCAACCACCATGAACATACGAGGGAATTCGGAATCACGGTCCTTTATCCTTTGCTGGTGGACCAACGATCTCAAACATAAAAAAATCACACCTGTTCTCCCAACTTTTCATATCGGATCCAATAAAGGACCAAAAAATTGTCCAAACAATGGCGAAATCAAGAGGAAAAATCCAGAGGAAACCCTACATTTACATCTTAGCCTCAGGTATAGGGGTTTCAACTGTAAATGTTTCCCTTCAGCCACTTCAGGGTATTCTCATAGCATGGCTGGTGTTACCCATTTTGGCGGGTCTTTAAAATGTCCCAAATTCGAGGAGAAAAGAATGTTCAACCACGCAAAAGCACCATCACATCCCCATCAAAATCCACCACTATATCCCCCAAAAAATGGTGGTTCCCCAAAACAACGATGCCCCAAAAAACTGGTGGTTCCCAAAAAGACCACCCCAAAATGAAAGTTCCATGTGGTTCCCCAGTTCCACCAAGGCACTAAGGCTTCGTCCAAGATCTACAGCCTTGGGTGGTGCCAGTTCCGCTGCAGAGCGCTTGGTTTCTTTCCTCGGCAAAGGTTTGATTCAACGAAAAAGCTAGTTCGACTTCCTACCAAACATAGGGATCATAGGGATTTCATGCGACTTCCGAATGGTTTCCAGCTCATTTGAAGTGGTTGAAGGTGACGGTGCAGGAGTGGAGATCCAATTCTGGGCAACCTAACTTGGACCCATACCCATTGACACCTGAGAAATTTGGTATGGGGCTCCTGTATATGGGTCATATCCAACAAGGACGAACAATTACTATTTGGTGGCCGATGCATCAATCAATGGCAACACTACTCTTGTCACTTGGAATTCTCATCCTAGGCATGGAAGCAGTGAAAAAAGCGTTTGTGTCTTCAATGGCATGATTTCCCAAGCGCTCAAGTTCCAGGGGTGCATGCACGGTGCATCCTTGAAATCTCACACGGTTTTCGCCCGATGGCGCCCTGCAGCAAAGCTTCTTGAAGACCCAGCCCCAATCGCCCCCAGATGTCCTGCGGCTCGCCATGAGTTTCTTGGCGCTTTCCCAGGCTGAGCCAAATGCTGCCATCAATCACCATGATGGTGATGATGATGATGATGATGATGATGATGATGCTGATGCTGATGCTGATGATGATGGCGGTAGTAGTGATGGTAGCGGTGATGGTGATGGTGATGATGACGGTGTTGATGTGTTCTCCAGCATCAGGCCCCTGGCGCTCCTGATTTGAATCTGGCCACATTTCTGGTCTCTGGGTTCAACCCATATTTGACCAAAAAAGGACATGATATCACTAAGTCACTACACCTTTTTGAGGCAAATCATTGTCTTTCTTATATGAAGTTATAACAGTCATAGTTATATCTTCCCCCCCCACAATAAATAAATAAATTATCCCTACTGAAATGGTGATATTTTATTGGGGTGATAGTTCACTGAAATATCTTTTTGGAGATGGGCGGGTCGCGCCTCTCTTGATGGAGCTGCGCGACCTTTGATAGGACCTCTCTGGCAGCTATGGACACCTGGAGTCGATGACCCCAACGTCAAGGGGTTGACCCATCAGATTGTAGGAGTGACCCTTCGGCAAAGATTGCAATTGAACATTGCAAAATAAACAACGGTGTAAATGCGAAAAGAAACACCAACTAAATGGGGGATATTGGGGGATTTCCTTCCCGTTGCCATGTCTGATTACCACAGAGTAAGCCAAAAGAAAAACTATAGAAACATTAAAATGAGTTTGAAGGATTTCTGAACCAAAATGGAATGGCTAATGTTCATACAATCCTCCAGACAAAATCTCGTTGTTCCCTGAGGCCTGTGTCTGCACTTGTTTCCCCGCAATCATCTATGGCATGATATGATCAGCAAATGACGGAGACTTTAACCAACAAAAACAGAGACAAAATCAACAAAGCACTTTACTACACACTACACTGTAATTTGACGTAAACATGACTCCAATTCCAGTGAAATTGCAGGTAGTATCTATCAGAGAGAACTGTTTGCTGTGCATGGCAGCCCCGTAAGCGTCCCTGAGCGTTCCCTCATCCCTTGCCTTCCACAAACCATCCCATCCTGGATGCGTTTCCTATAATGGGTCTGTTCCCATTCCCTTGCCAATCAGAGGATATCCGCTGGTAAACTAAGATAGCTATCGCATTTGTATCTGTTTATAATAGGTAGATAATCTATGAATTGGCCCGGTTCATCCATTTTCCATCAGGTTAAATCACCGCATCCGATGATGCGCGGTTTGAACCATCCACTAGACACATCCACTTGACAAATAGGTCCCTCCACTGCAGTGCTACTAGGCGCCTTGGTGGGAAGTTTCTGGTAGTTCTCCCCCACCGATTCGAAGACTTCGCAACCCTTGGGACCTGGAGAAACATTGAACAACTTCAGGTTAGGGAACTAAATCACCCCTAGCTCAACAACCATGTTGAACAACCATGTTGAACAACGATGTTGAACAACGATGTTGAACAACGATGTTGAACCCACGGCGAATGGGAACTATCCAGGGACCACCCCATGAGAGCCATCACCGACAGTCTCCAAGGGGCTGAGAACACCATCTGATGGTTGATCATCAGTTTCCATTTGGGTTTTGGGGGGATCAGTCCCATTTTTGGACCAGGACAACCGGACAACCCAAATCAATTCCTAGTATATTGTAATATATGAATGAATGGAATCAATGGGTACCATTTTATACCTGGTATATATCATTATATATATATAATATCACCATTGATTGTAATTAACACCCATGAAATATCATGAAATCCTCATTTAATTTCAACAGAGTAATTTACGGGAAAAAAATCCGGGAAACTGTAGTTATTGCAGCCAAATATGGATGGTGTTCTGTAAACTTTCCCTTACCCCTCTGGCTATTTGATTTTTTTTTGATGTTATGTCCCGTATACGGATACGGAACATCACAATGTTGAAGATTGTTTTTAATGATTATAAATCACCTATAAATGGGCAATGTTCATCCATAAAGCAACATTTTCCATAGGCATCACCAATTCTGGGACCATGTTGTTTTCACCGGCCTGCTACGATGCTGAAGGGCTCCGCTGTCGGCTCCGCGCCCGTGGCAAGAACGCTACTGAAGACCCCACCGGGCAACATGACACAGAGCCTGGCAGTTGGGTTTCGACATAAACTGTGCGAGCCCGTGCTATTTATGCAATAGATGTATGTATATTGAATAAAAAACACACATATATATATATATATGTATTATTTATTTGTTTATTTATGTATTTGTTTATTAATCAATCAATCAATCTATCTATCTATCTAACTAACTTTTCTATCTATCTATCTATCTTATCTTATTTTATCATATTTTATCTTATCTTATTAATCTTATCTTATCTATCTATCGATCTATCGATCTATCCATCAATCTATCTATTGATCTATCTATCGATCTATCTATCGATCTATCTATCGATCTATCTATCGATCTATCTATCTATCGATCTAACTATCTATCGATCTATCTATCTATCTATCTATCGATCTATCTATCTATCTATATCTATCGATCGATCGATCGTTCTATCTATCTATCTATATAATCTAATCTAATCTAATCTAATCTAATCTATCTATCTATCTAATTATATCTATCTATCTAATCTATCTATCTCTCTCGTTATGTATTTATAAAGATGTATCCATGCATCTGTGTATTTGTTGAATTATCTGACAAAGTGACAAATTGAATGAATATCTCTCGCCATCTCCATGAGTCGATATCATATCTGTATATTATACACATTCACAAGGAACATAGTCAACCATAGTAAACCGGTTATTGTAAAAATATAATGTATGATAAACATATTACAATAATAAGCATATCATATACGAGACACATATTCGGTACAATAATCAAAGATAAACCAATTACATATCGAGATGAAACAATATAATAAAATTTAATAAACAAATATGGAGGTTTCCTAAAATGGTGGTACCCCCAAATCGTCCATGTAGGTTTTTCCATTACCATCCAGCTCCAGGATCCCAAGGCCCCATGCTGTGCCACCTGTACTCCTTTGCAAGGACTCCAGCACTAGTTGGCTGCAGCAAACCCAGGGGTTTCCGCTGTTCCATGACCTGTTTTTTGAAGGCTACGACCAGCTGTGGCATGTTGGAAAAAAACGTCGTGGCTGGGAAAAGCCTGTGTCATTGGATGGTTTTTGTTGGGAAATCTAGGGTTGAAACTTGAAACCATATATGGCTCTTAGCTGTAAATAAAGGGTTGAAACCATGCATTTCGTGTAAATCATCAAATTCTGGAAATGTGGATAAATATGATAAATGTGGAATCTTGAAAATTTGGAGGTAATCTCAAAACAAAATATGAACTTCTGAGTTGTTTACCATAGTTTGCCATAGTAAATCTGTGAGAAAAATAATGAAAAATAAACACATAGATAAATAGTTGATTTATCAGGATACTGTCGAAGATATCTGAGAAAAGAAGCACTGAAACATCGAGACATTTTGACATGTTTTGCAAAGAAGAACTCAGCAAATGGTTTCTTTGTCCTCGTGGCGGCTGTTCGGGTCTAAGGAACAACTTCAGCCCGTGGAAATCATTGGAAGCTCAGCCATGCCCGGTCCAAAAAATTGGTGGCACAGGGCCAGATGAAGGACGCACTACTGGAGGCGCGATGCGCCCAGTAGTGTACATTGAAACATACCCTCTGGTAAACTAACATAACTATGGAAAACCACCATTTTTAATGGGAAAATCCACTATTTCTATGGCCATTTTCAATAGCTATGTTAAATTACCAGAGGGTATGTTTCCTGTGCCATCCTGAATTGACATCTGAATAACGTTGAATAACCGCACGTTCTCTCCCAATACTTATGCGCAAACACTTGCGCTACATCCTTAGCTTTGTTGGATTATTTTCGGACCTATGAAGTTTTGGACTGATGACTGAACTTCATGAACTTAGATGAGACCCGATGTTATCAGTGGGTTGAATGACTGAAGCCAGAAATCAAAAGCTCAATCCCGCTGGCATCCAGTTCTATGAAGACAGCACCCTCCAGCCTCTGCAAAACATGGCAACTGTAAATCCCCGCAATTCCAGCAGTTCAGCAGGGACAATGGAGGTGTCCCAAAATGGTGGTACCTCTAAATCATCCATTTCAATAGGATTTTCCATCATAAATCAACAAAAAAACATCCATTTTGCGCATTTTGGGGTACTGTACCCCATGACTATGGAAACCCCCCAAGATGTCCAGGACGATCTCCATCCCTGGGATCCCCCCTTGGAGCCCTGCAGGATTCCTCCAGGAGAGTTCTTCGGGCTTAGGTTGGCTTTGACCTGTGACTGGAGATGAGGGCAAACCCTCTGAGATGGCTTTCACTTGTGAAATGTTGGGTTTTCACTGCTATGATTTCAATATTTTGAAGAGGTTAAAAAGATATGTGATATGTAGAGTAATTCTGGAAGAATGGTGAAGAATGTGCTTTGCGGAAACTTTTTCACCTGGGTACAAGCACCCTCAAGAATTGTCAAACATTTTCAACATTAAAAAGCCAACTGGCCAACCTCGCACCTGGTGCTTGACGATAGAAACCCACGGAGCCCTGATAAACTACATAGATGGCACCATCCACATGACTGCCCTGTGCGGAGGGGATCCAGTGCGGAGATGTTTAGTGTTGCTTCTCAACTTTGGAAACCCACAAGATTGAAAGGGAAAACACAGGAAGTCAGGATGGTCAAATATGACAAATCTTTCACCGCAAACCTGGGATGGAAAAGAATCAGTCACCAAAATGCCGTAGATATCACAGAAATCTCATCTGCCCCATGGGCTGTCCATGGGCCCGATTTCATACCACATCTTTCCGCCAGAGCCTCACGTAGGAAGACGTGACCACTGGGATATCTTCGTTTGACGAACATATAGGTGGCATGTGACCTGCCGGGGGAGGAAAAAAACACGTGGGAAGTCGTTGACAGTTTGTTATGAGAAATCACTGCCATTATATATATTCACCATATATTCACCATTTGTTATGGGTATATAAATCACGATTTGTTATTGGGAAAACGCATGAAAACGCTATTGTTTATTGAGAATTCACTCGGAAATCACCATTGTTTAAAGGTAAATAAATGGGTCGTGCCTTCCATAGCAAACTGTTGATTTACCGGAGGCTATTATCTGGTTGTGAATCGCTAAAAATTCTCTACAGAACATCGTCTACATCCGATAGGTGACAGTCATCACGGTCATCACGATCATCACCGCCACCATCTCCATCAGCAACATCATCAGCAGCACCATCAGTCACATCATCGATAATATCACAGCATCAGCATCAAATCATAACCGATCCTAAAAACCATCCAATTGAAACCGAAGTTTCACAATACACAATCCATCTAGATAACATACCCAAACATACCATATCCAATAAACCTAATGGGAAGTTATTATGGATGGTTTTGCCGAAATTTCTGTTTCAGGCTTTGCCCTACAGTTTGACGACCAGCTGAGGTCTCCACTAGATGTTGATCAAAGGTTTTTTGAAAACTACAATCTGAACCAGCAAGCGGCACATGATTAAGCATTGTATGATTACAACCAAAATACAATATCTATACATATCTCATAAGTGTCTTCAGTTTTTACATGTTTTTACACCAGTTGTATCGTTTATTACCCCCCCTGTTCACGCCATAGTCTCCGGTCTCTTTACAGTATGTCAATTGGAGCCTTCAACCGCCATCTTCGGCACAACCAACCATCCCAAACATCACCACAAACGCTATAAACCATCAATCCATATGGGTGGTTTATGACATTGCGTTACTAAAAATCAAACACACCACTATAGCCATTGAAAATTGTTATTCATAGCTGGTTTACCTATTATTATTATTATTTTCACTATTATTATTAAACGCTGTGATTTTCCACAGTTATGATAATGTGATATTAGTGTGACATATTGCAATAGATTAAAGCATAGTTACATTTGAAATTTGATTGGCTTTACTATTAGATCCTATTGTTAGTTTACCGTAGCGACTACACCCCATCTCCATCCACCGGAGCGGCGCGCTTCCCGGTGATGGGCACAAAGCTCCGTGCGTGCTCGCGGATGCCCGCGAGGTGTGCTTGGAGAAACCTACAGCTTTTCCAAGGCAGGAGGGGAAATTCCAAATATCATATGCACAAATATATATATATATATATATGTCAATATTATCATATTTTAGCTCAATACTTGTATATATAGTTTATGAGTATATGATGATATATGGTAGAATTATATAGTAACCCCAAGCAGTTACCCTATAATTTCGGGGTGTTTACCATTTGGGGGGGGCCTAGCTATATATCATATCTATATATGGAGGTTTCCTAAAATGGGGGATCACGAAGTCACAACAGGTTTCCAATGTTTCAAGAATCAGCCATGGCCTAATGACTTGGATGATTTGGTGGTACCCCCATTTTAGGAAATCTTCCTGTACATCTATATGGGAAAATATTTCAACATGTAATAGGGGAACGGGATGATAATTGCATAGATGGTCATTCTGCAGTAGATAGAATGGGTATTGGTCAATCGTTTTGGTATCTGCAGCAATACATGGGATAAAAAATGACCAACGGTCAACAAATGGGATTCTCATCGGGATATATACTGGGATTATCAGGAGGAAACCAACCATAGTGGAGTTTGAATGGATAGGCATAAGTATATATGTATATACATATATAATATATATATATACATACATACATATATATATATTATATATATTTACATATATATATATATATATATGTAAATATAATATATATATATATGTATATTTATAGAGAGAGAGAGAGAACCCAAAAAACATGCCGAAAAGTGCTTTCAGGATGGTGGTTCGATGATGTCTCATACCTTTCAGGTATCCAACCACTTCTTTTGTGGGTTGTTACACACACCCTCCTGTAATCAAACTTGGTTTGCTGGAAAATCACCCATTTATAGCCCGATGATTTTCCCATTCAAACGTACGACGTACTTCCCATTGCCATGTTTGATTCGATTACCGACAGATATCTTTGTGCGCGTTTAGATATGACGAAAACAAACAAGAAAAAACAATATTACCTAAACGGACACATGAATAATCAAAATATATCTCTTTCAGCATGAAGAATGAAGAAGCGTTCACTCTTCAGCTTGGCAGAATGAGTTCATAGTGGTCTGAATACTCTCCGATACGTATCCATAAACTGAATAGTTTTATATAAATTAAATAACTGAACCTTCAAAATCTCGTATTCACTGGGTTGGTTTGAGCGGAACACTACAGGACCCTCATCACATCATTGCAATCTGTGAGGATGTTGATGCCTGACATTCAATGGGCAACGCAAACAGGGTAGTAGTTCTTTCCCTGCCACAGCAGCATGTTGGGATGCCCTGTGATTATGAGTGTTCAAATGCGCGCATACCTGCGTATGGAATAATGCGCGCATATGCCTCATCATGTGATCGCATGGGATCGTATACAGATACACACACATCCCTATAAATATGTGTGCCATATACTTCCGCTACCTAGATGTTTAGACTTAGATTTGTAAGCTCGACCTAGGTTTGTATGTATAGATATATATATATATATATACGCCAAATGCCTGGGTTTTGCCCGGACCCGCAATGACGATGGGCGACGCATCATCATCATCATCATCATCGTCATCATCATCACCATCGTCATCATCATCATCATAAACATCATGATCATCAATCATCAACATAATCATCATCAACCTCATCAACCCCTTATTGACGATCTTCAATGGATGTAGAAGTTTAACGGGGGTGGGAGAATTAAACCCTTATTGGAGATCTTCAATGAATGTAGAAGCTTAACGGGGGTGGGAGAATTAAACCCTCATCGAAGATCTTCAATGAATGTAGAAGTTTAACGGGGGTGGGAGAATTAAACCCTTATTGAAGATCTTCAATGAATGTAGAAGTTTAACGGGGGT
>Ga0126342_10002908_pt1 | contig 27559 bp, 21 predicted proteins | sample Cyp1metagenome_FD_92528 | JGI IMG/M metagenome (GOLD analysis project Ga0126342, IMG submission 92528) | Coral microbial communities from Lord Howe Island, Old Settlement Bay, Australia - Cyphastrea 1 metagenome | ecosystem: Host-associated > Invertebrates > Cnidaria > Coral ... | reverse complement strand
TTATGACGGACCTTTGACATGGTCCAAATAACCAAATAACCATTTAGATCCATTTCTGGTTGGCGGTTTCAATCCCTCTGAAAAATATGATTTCGTCAGTTGGGATGATGACATTCCCAATATATGGAAAACAAAAGCCATGTTCCAAACCACCAACCAGTTATTTGTCTTAAAGTTCAGTTATAATAAAACATGGGGTGTGTTCACAATTTTTCCAAAGAATCATTTGGAAGAAGCCATGTTTTATGACGGACCTTTGACATGGTCCAAAAAACCAATAACCATTTAGATCCATTTCTGGTTGGCGGTTTCAATCCCTCTGAAAAATATGATTTCGTCAGTTGGGATGATGACATTCCCAATATATGGAAAAACAAAAGCCATGTTCCAAACTACCAACATAACTATGGAAAACCACCATGTTGTAAATGGGTAAATCAACTATTTCTATGGGCCATGTTCCATAGCTATTTTGACATAACCAGAGGGTAGTATCATTTAGTTAGTTGCAGCTTCAACCATTCGACATGGTGCACCGGATCAGTTCCCAAGACCCCAAGAGGCCTATGCTCTTCTCCGCGACCAAGAGATCCTCCACACGCAGCTCCTGACGCCAAGCGCCGCGAAGCGGCGAAGCGGCGAAGCGCAGCGCGGATACCCCGAGTGAACTGACCCGATGTGGTTCTTACCATGGTCAAAAAGTTGGATGTAACCATTGAAACATAGGGATTTTCTATGGAGTTATGTGGTTTTGTATGGATTCATATGTTTATTTGTGTTTTTTTACGAGTATATGGATTTATATAAATATGAGTGGATGAATGGGATTATATGAATGGGGACAGATAACCAACCCATATTGGAGGATGGTCATCAATTGTTCCCATATGGTCACGGATGGTCAATTGTTTCATTGTGATTCAAATCGTGGGATGGATGACCATGGCACATTAATAATGGTTATACATAAGGCATAATGCCATTATTTGGATGCATATATACATATGCATGTATAGTTGGTTTTAGATGCTCAATATGGTTGTAAATCATGTATATATATATATATTATATATATACACAGTATGGGAAAATTACCATCTATAGCCCACTTTAGTTACTAGTTGGAATATAATGGTGATAGAATGGGTTATAATAGTATATAATAGTGGGATACAACAGGGATAAAACTAACCATACTGGGGATATAGAGTGGATATGGGATCTATGGGATATACTTACTACGGGATTACTTAAGCAACTACAGTTCAAGCATAATATGTATGACCTTATCTCATGTGATATGGTAGTGAGTCATAGTTGGGAATGTATGTCTAACCAGCTAATGGGGTAAACCCAATCCCCTAAACCTACAGTTTGTGGACGGTTCTTATCATAGCGGTGATATTGGGGATGATTTATAACTCGGTTTACCACATTGTTCTTGGTGGGAATATGATTTCGGAGATATGTAAGCACATCTGTTTGGATTATGTATGTGTATGTATGTGTATGCACATTTACAACATGGTACAATCAGATACAATCGGGATATTTCATGCGAGCCATAACCAACATTTTTTGGGGTATATGGTACAATTTGAGATATACAAACAAGTGTGTAAGTGTCATGGAAATTGATTGGGAAATAGTGAGTGATAAACCATGCAATGGGCTGGGAGCTGAGGGTATTGCATTTTGAGACCCCAGAAAAATGACCGAGCTACACGGCTAAACCTACTCACCCGTACATCAACCACCTTGCATCAACCATTAAAGGGCAAGTTCAAAGAACCACCCAAATGGGACTTTAACCCAAAAAAAGAAAGAATCGGTCAGTTTGTGACAAATCAAGATGGCTAGGTTCTGCTAACTTTGCTTTTATTGGCGAGCAGGTTTCTGGCTTCGCCCATCCTGTCCTCCAAAGACGCTGCGAATAGGTCCAGGGAAAGTTCAGGAAGCATCTGAGAAGATCCAAAGATCGGCTGGATAGGAATCGAAAAAATCGTGGGAACATCTGATAGGAAATAATCTGGAAATAATTGGTTTTTACCATCAAATATAGAGTTGTCTAGCTAAGAAAAAATCCCTCAACCATCCTCAAACCAATCCAATGATACAGGAAACCAAGGTTTTTACAAGTAAAAATTGGCTTTCCTGGGGGTTCAAGTAGTGGAAATTGGCACGGGGATCTATATTCCCCTGTATTCCTAATCGAACCACATCCACGTTGAACATCCACGTTGAACATCCACGTTGAACCAACTCCTTGTCAAGGCCCAAGCATATGTTAATTGATCTTCATCGTAAACATAACTTCTATGAAACGTGGACAACTTCTCTGAATTCGATGACAAGTTCTCAATTGCTGCAAAAAAAAACTCTTAATCAGACTATACCTATATATATATACTATATCATATATTATACCTATATATATATACTGCGTATATAAATCCAGAAAAAATCTCAGCCAGTTTCCCTTTTCACATCGCAGTTTCTGATCTTCCCCTGGTTCCCTTCGCGGCCTCGCTGCTGATTTCCAAGCGCCGTAGCTCCAGTGGTCGTCCTGCAAGGCTCTGGCACTTCTGCAGCCGCGCTATCATCCTGGGGGCGCGAAAAACAGATGTGGATTGGAACAAAACATGTGGAAAACATGATGCAATTATCTATCAGTATCTATCAATAAAAATCTATCATTATCTATGATTATCTATCATGATCTATCATGTTCAATCATTAAAAATCATTTTCAATCATTATCTATCATGTTCAATCATTATCTATGATTATCTATCATTATCTATCATGTTCAATTATTATCTATCATGTTCAATCATTCTCTATCATGTTCAATCATTATCTATCATGTTCAATCATTATCTATCATTTTCAATCATTATCTATCATGTTCAATCATTATCTATCATGTTCAATCGTTATCTATCATGTTCAATCATTATCTATCATGTTCAATCATTATCTATATATCATGTTCAATCATTATCTATCATGTTCAATCATTATCTATCATGTTCAATCATTGTCTATCATGTTCAATCATTATCTATCATGTTCAATCATCATCTATCATGTTCAATCATTATCTATCATGTTCAATCATTATCCATCATGTTCAATCATTATCTATATATCATGTTCAATCATTATCTATCATTCTCAATCATTATCTATCATGTTCAATCATTATATATCATGTTCAATCATTATCTATCATACTCAATCATTATCTATCATATTCAATCATTATCTATCATGTTCAATCATTATCTATCATGTTCAATCATTATCTATCATGTTCAATCATTATCTATCATGTTCAATCATTATCTATCATGTTCAATCATTATCTATCATGTTCAGTCATTATCCATCATGTTCAATCATTATCTATCATGTTCAATCATTATCTATCATTTTCAATCATTATCCATCATGTTCAATCATTATCTATATATCATGTTCAATCATTATCTATCATTATCTATGATTATCTATCATTATCTATGATTATCTATATACCAGTATCTATGTTTATCTATGATTATCTATCATCTATCATGATCTATAATTCTCTGTGCATCTATCCTATCTGGTTGGTGGCTGACCTACCCCTCTGAAAAATATATGAAAGTCAGATTGGATCATCATCCCAACTATTGGGGAAAATAACAAAACATGTTCCAAACCACCAACCAGTGATGCAATGTTCAACCAGACATTGGACTACCCCATGTTCGAGGCTTGACCCCATACCTGGTCTTAAATATTGACCCAAATCCCCGGTTGAACCCCAATTGGATATATTGGATATATTGGATATCCTTTGTGCCAAGTCTAATCACTGAAAACTCGCTGTATCAGGAATGTTCAGTTTATGGGTCCAAAATCATCCCTCTATCACTAGGTAGATTAATAAAACCTATTTCATAAGTTAAGTCACCAATCGGTTGGTTAATGAAACTCCCCATAATTCTGGATTTTGACGTCATCCCCAATACATTTTGGGCAATAACATCCCCCCGGATCCATATCTATAATCAACCATCCGACTGAACTAATTCCCTATTGTATCTGAGTTGAATCACTCAAAATCACGCCAGTTATCACTCAACATCCCTACATAATCCCCAGATAAACCATAGGCAGGTTGATAGCCCCCATCCTTTACCAAACACTTAACCGTTCCCAACAGGAGCTCCCCGTTGTTTTCCGTCGCCAGCTCCTGATCCGCACGTTGCGCCACAAGCGTCGCACGCCCAGCTGCTGCGCAAGGCTGCCGCTGCTGCTGCGCAAACGGGACGCCTCTGCACATCGATGGGTGGGATGGGTGCACAGACTAGCCACCCCGTCATCGAGTGGCAAAACAAGCAAAAAATCCGTGCCAGCCATGGCCACTCTACTGAAGAGTTACTGCCTTGGGCAAAGATGCCACGACTGACCAAGGATGAAGCTTGGGTGGGATGGGTCACAAGCCTCGGATGGTACCCGATGGGTCATTGTGAATGGTGAATGGGGAAGAACCTATCTGATATGGTCATGAAGCCGAACCCAAGACCACCCAAAAAATGGTAAGATGGGGTAAGAAAAAAACAATATGTTTAAGAGTACTTGGAAGGTCTAGGTATATAGTTCTTAGAAGTTGTATATGTACATTACATCGTAACTGTTAGTTGATAAAGACTAAGTCTATAAAATAGGATCATGAATCATGATTATAAGTAAATACATGAATCAGTGATCGTAGTAGTATAAAGCATAAGTTAACATAGTATAACACTTGTGTTCTAAAGGATGGGATAGGAGATATTTTCAACATTTTTTATTAATGAACCAGATGTAGCGGAATCTGGGGACCTTAGACCTTATGTGAGCCATTAAGAATACCCTTATTTCATCTCATTATATCGGTTGATTAATAGGTTTCGCTACCATGGGTTGTCATAATCCCCATTAAACGGGTACGTAGTATAATCATGTATAATCCCCTTCAATAAACAATCCTCAGTGCTATTTATGAGCTCATGTGAATTCCAAAGCTTCTTTGGGCATGTTGGGATGATGTCCCTCCGCATCAAAAACTATGGGGACTGGTGGCCAAGAAAGGTCGCGAGTTCTGTGTGCCCAAAGACTTACTGATGCGTTTTACGCAGGGAATTTTCGGGAATGATCCACAATAACTATCAATAATCATCCCAGCAACCCCCAGCAACCCATCCATTCCCTACGTTTCGCACCCCGGAGACTCGTCAAAACCCTGGCTGAAAAAAAATCACCACTACCAGTAACTACCATGACTGGGGACTGGTGGCCAATCCCCATCAAAATGCTGATGACGTGGCTTTGGGGAGGCTTTACCACATCATTCCAAAGGATCTCCCCAGAAAACACTGATCTAACATGTAAACATAATCATATACAGATACAAATCAGTTCAAATCATCCTAATTGAAAAAGATTTAGGAGATACCCCAGAGTAAACCAACTTTTTGATGTGGAAAACCCACATCTAAAAGTAGACTATTTTCCTAGGCTTTCCCCTGGTACATGGATCTACCACCGGCCATTTTTGTTCGTGAAAAAATGGCAAATCATTCGCAATCTGAAATAGGTACCCTCTGGTAAACTGTCACATAACTACGGAAAATCACCATGCTATGAATGGGTATATCAACTATAAATCACCATGTTCAATAGCTTTTTGTTAGTCATAACCAGAGGGTAGTATAAAGCATCAATCCATGGTGGATGATTCAGATTTTCATCCCGTCGCCCCATATCAAAAACACCCCCAGTTTTTCTGGTGTCTTTACGATGATCCAAAAAAAAAAAATCACCAAGAAAATCCCCCACATGTTTTTTTGTCCCATGAAAATATCCCACACATTTATCCCATGAATATCCCATGAATTACCATAAATAGGTAGGTATAAACATCTGTATAAACCTCCATCGTACCATAAATAGCTGAATAAGAACCTAACATAACCTACCTATGGGTTGTTTTCCTGTTGCTTTACCAAAAGGAGCTCCAAAAAAAAAACGAAAAACAACGAAACTGCCGCCTCCTCCGCCGTCAGCGCGTCCAGCAGCTCCGGGAGAAGCACGGAGCTCACCTGGGCAAAAACCAGTTCCATGGCTATATGTTATGCTATTTACCCTCTGGTAATTTAACATAGCTATTGAAAATGGCCAGTTATAGTGGATTTTCCCATTAAAAGCATGGTGATTTTCCATAGTTATGTGACAGTTTACCAGAGGGTATATGGGGGTTTCCTACAATGGAGCTAGCCATATTTTTGTTGGATGGCTGATTAGAAAGCCGAGATGGATGATTTGGGGGTTCCCCTATTGGAAACTACCATATGGGGATGGTGTCAATAGATGTGGGGATGGGTCAAATCCAATAGTACCCCTGTAGTTCACATCAAAATAACTGGTTTAGCTGGATGTTCATCTTTCTGAAAATGGCATCTATATAGGTATATATTGATCCATAGCCGAGCCATTATGGCCAAAAAAACATTTTGTTGACAAACAACAGCTGTAGTATGGTTGCGATTAAAGCCTCTAGTTTGTGCTGGAGAACTCTATCACTTGGATTTAAAACCAGAGGTAAAACTGAAAACAGTAAATATAGCTGCTGATAAATTGGGCTCCAATTATCATGTGCTTGGGAGCTCCCCCTTGTTCATAGGGAATATGGATAGTCATAGCTCTTGGCATCTCTCTTGATCACTGGATAGTGGTCCGCGGTCAATTCCCCATTGTTTCACTGATTAGCAGACGGGGAAACTATGCCAGGCGAGCTTACAAGATGCAAAAAATGCACTTCCAGGTCGGGGTTTACAATGGTTCATCTCCACGGTTTCTTGAAAAACATCCTAAATGTAGGTTGTCTCCACCAAAACAACATGGGTTGAACCATTGAAATAAATCGAAACGACTCCGTATCTGACTTTCAATGTTCCAACAATTCCGCGGATCCAAATCGTCAGATTATCATATTTATCATTCTCAGTTGTTTTTTTTCCAAAAAGCTGCGGATATGTCATATCGAAAAGCTATGAAAATCTTCCGATGATCCACAGAATTCCACGCCTTCACTGAAAATGGCTCCGAAAACGCCGTTGACGCAGCTTTCGACGCGGGGATTTTTCGCTCTGGGCTGTTCTCCTGAGGGCCAGCTGTGGGTAAAAGGACATGGAATGGTTGAAACAAACCATTGACAATAATTAATTGGTTTCACTGTAGTTCAATGGGTGAAGAAAGGGTTAGTTAATGATGGTTATTTATTTGGGATTATAATATATATATAAGGGGGTTTCCATAAATGGGGGTACCCCAAATGGATGGAAAAAAACAATCTATAAATGGATGAGAACTGGGGGAAAAAATATAGGAAACCCTAACATATTGTGTCGCATAACCACGTTTATAGACATTTACTATCCATCTATAATCATCTATAATCATCTATAATCATCTATAATCATCTATAATCATCTATAATCATCTATCATCATCTATAATCATCAATCATTTATACTATTTATAAACTAGCTCCATCGTCTTTAGAGATTCCCAGGCTAATCCAACATTGCTGGCGCCAGCCAGCCATGCGAGGTTTCCACTAGACCTATAGGAATTAAATTGGCAGCCGCTGTCCATTAAAAAAAAAGTATGTCGTATTACCCAAGGATTTGAGTTGTCTCAAACATCCTAATATAGATTCCCTGTTTCAGGTGACTCTTGTCTTCCCCTAACAACAACTTTACTGATGATTTACCAGCCAGCCATGTGTTTGTGAGTCATCACAACATCGGAATTAACAATAAGAATAAAATAATAATCGATGAAAATAGTGCAATAGTAACAAGAGTAGATAATATTTCAGCACTACTATTATAACCAATATCCATGAATATATAGGTAATATTATCAAGTTGTCATCAAAATTACCAATTAATAGGCAATAATACTGCGTATAATATGTGTTGATAATGTCAAGTCAGGATTAATCAACCCCGGCCGATCAATCAACCTCCGCTGCCCCATTTTTTTAATAGTTTAAAAACAGGTGGTCCCCCCGGATTAGTAAACTCTTTTGCCTGGACCTGATTAATCAACCTCCAGTGCTGAAATCCATTTTTTTATTTTCCAACTCTCTTCATTTTCAAATGGTTTCCTTATCTTAAGTTGAAACCTCATGAACACCAGAATCCATCACTGCTGATCATTGAAAATTTGAAAAAAACAACAACTATTCCCCAAATGATTGATTTCTAATTAAATTGTTGATAAAAATCATCAGTTTGGATAGCTCCCAAAGGGTACCCCCCATGAGCCCATGTTCCCCATTAATAATAACCAGAGGGTTCCCCTTATTAATCAACCCCTTCCAAGGGGGCGTTTATTTAGGGGGAAACTACGAAAGACCTTACAAGGTCCATCTGGCCTTGTGGGGGGGTTATTAATCAATCCGGTGTTGCCACTATTTGATAACATATTAATATAAACACCATTCATTAAACACCCATCCATAGGATCTTGCAGCACAAAATTTCTACCCAGCAACCATAGCTCTTCTCCCTTTGCCGCCGAACGCCGCGCCCTTGCGCCAGATTCGCCGCCGAACGGCGCGCCGGAATGGCATGGCTGCGACGATACAGCTGACGGTGGGAATCACGCAGGATAACAATGGAGGCCCCGTTGTTAACACACAGGGTCATGTCGAAAACTGAAACGCAGTCTGGGTCTTCTGGCCTTCTTTTGTTCAACCAACTATATAATTTAATATCTGGATTATTTTTATTGATCAATGGACAAATCCTCAAAATCTGGAAATCAACTAATTACTTGTAGAATCAAATTTGATGATTTCCATTGATTTCCTACCCATAGCATCGAGGACATAAACGAGGACTTCCTCTGCCGAAGCCACGCTGGTGGCTCCTTGAGCTACAGGCAATTCAAAAGTGGCCATGTCTTTTCAGAAACGTTGGTGCACTTTACTGCATTTACTCTATATTATATCATGTATACTGGTATATATGTATATTAAACATGTCACACACAGGGAAACAGGTTGGGAAAACAGTGGGTCCAAAGAGACAGGTCTGGAGTACGATGGATTCATAGTATATGTACATTTTCTGAATTTGGGTAACTTGGAGCTAGAAGAATCGTATTTTTAGGTGGGTGCGTCCATGATATTTATACATCCATGACATCCCCGCACATCTTGTGGCCGTCCCATACATACGTGGGTAGCTACTTCAAGGTGACTGCTCTGCTCTGAACTCCTCAAAAAGATGCCGAAAAGTGATTTATCACTACTTTAGAAAAAAATCTCAGTAGGATTTTATCTTTCGATCTTTTTTGGGGTTTTGCGAACAACAACAGGTTGATGTTTCGATATGTCGAACCTCAAGGGATTCAACTTAATTCAACCCAGCCTCAGTGCTGGCTTCAGAATCCCATGTTTTTTTATGGCCCGTTCCATCAGAGTTCCCATCTGCCAACGAAAAAATTGGGCACCTGAGCGACTCCCTGAGGGACTTGACAGCTGTGACTTGTCCCGAACACCCGAATTGTGCGCCATGTTTTTCGTTGGCTGAAATTTGCCGAATGGCTAACTGCTGGATGTATAGCAGAAGGCTTTCCATCCCCGGTTCCCAACATGGATTTGTCCAACGTGGACCATGGTATACCACACCAATTCCCGGGGTATCTCATGATGTTCATCGGGTAAATCATGGTAGAATTCTGATCCCGGAATTGTCTGGCCGTTTTTTTTTTAATCTGAGAATTCCATGAATTTTCGCAGTGTTCAAAACCCTGGTTGCTTGATGATTATAGGGGATTACACTACCCAATAGGGGAATCCATATGAACCAACCAGTATAATTGGCAGTACCATCACCAAACTTCCCACCCACCAGGGTCCCCGTTAGGGTTCCCCTGGGGTCCCCGGGCTTGGGATGTTCGCAGTTTAAGTGGAGGTTGTGGCCTTGAGAGGATGTGATTTGGATGATGGGTTGGTCTTGTTTGGAAAAGTTTCACCGGAAACCTTGTTTTTTTTTCCCAAGAAATATGGGGTTTTCCTGTAGATGTTCCCGAAAAAAAAACAATCCAATGAGACTTGGAAGATTTTGCCAACCAAAAAAAATTACATGCAACTGAAACAACATCTGATTTGAAGTTGACTGATCATCATGGGGACTACATTGCACCACCAAAATCGAAGACACCAGTAAATTATATACCACAATTACATCTATATCGATCTATCTGTCTGTTCTATCTATCAATTCTATCTATCTATCTATCAATCAATCAATCAATCAATCAATCTGTCTATCTGCCTTTCTCTGTCTATCTAGTTCTATCTATCTCTATCAATCTCTATCTGTCTTTTTCTATCTGTCTTTTTCTATCGGTCTTTTTCTATCTCTGCCGATCTCTATCGATTTCTGCCTATCTCTATCTATCTCTATCTATCTCTATCTATCTCTATCTATCTCTATCTATCTCTATCTATATCTATCTAGCTCTACCTATCTCTATCTCTACCTATTCGTATCTCGATCTATATCTATCTCGATCTATCTCTATTTCTATCTATATATATATTTCTATCTATATCTATTTATCCCTACCTTTCTCTATCTCTACCGATCTCTATCTCTATCTATAGCTATGGATGTCTATCTATCTATCCATCGATCCTCTTATCTATCCATCTGTCTATCTAATCTAATCGAATGCAAATGTTCTATCTAACTATCTATCACTATCTATCATTATCTATCATGATCTATCATTGTCTATCATTACCTATCATTATTCGTCGTTATCTATTGTTATCTATCATTACCTACCATTATCTATCATTCTTTATCAAAATCTGATCTATCATAATCTATCATTATCTATCATTATCTAAAACTGTCTGTTCATCTATTCCATTATCTATCCATCTATCCAACTATCTGTCCATTTATCTCGTTATCTATCCATCTATCCCTCGATCCCACTATCTGTCCATCTATCCCTCGACCTACCCATCTATATCTTTATATATATATATATATGATTCATCGGTTTACCCCAATATCAAGCTCCTGGACACTCACTTTTAGAGCTACAGACTATTGTCACAGATGATACCAATCCCTTCCCCCTCGTTGGGGTCTGTGCCGGGTTTCTTCATGTATCAGACTCCCATGGTTCTAAAGAGGGGTTCGTTTTCTACTTGTCTCCACAGCTCCTGTCCCCCAATACCCCAAATCGTGCACATCCCACGACACCCCGATTTTGTTCAGAGGGTTTATACATACAATTCATCATTTCAAAGGTCTAACCGTCTAACCCTAAGATGAAAAATCATTTCCCCCCCTAGAATTCCAGAATCATTGGTTTACCAAACATGGTATATTTGAAACATTATATCCCATTATCCCACCATGTTGCTTAAATCCCAGTTTTCCTGATGTTTTCTGAACCCAGTTGTGGCTGAGTACAAAAACAGGGCCGAGTGCCCACGCTGAGTAGTGTCATGATCAACTTGGATGCCTCCAGAATGACCTAAAAGGCCGCGATGAGGCCGTGGGGTCCGGGTGAATAAAACTCAGAGTCAGCAATCTTTGCAGGCACAAACCGATATTTGGGCAACGCATGGAAAATGGGTGGTTTATGGGGAGTAATTATGTTAGTATCGTGCGACTGTCATGATTTTAGTGTAAAGGGTTACAGGATAAATTTAGTGTATGTTCCAAAAACCTCTGATGTTATTTTTGATGTCAGGGGGGTTCTGGTATTTTTTGACTAAAACTTTAACCTCGATATTTGGTTTGAATGAGGGTGGGATTTGTTGAACTTTTTGTGATTTATGTTGCATGTTGGCTTTGGGACTCGTGCATGCTCTATTTCATATAGATATATGTATGTATATATATATACATAAATAAAAGAAAAAGTAAATAAACAAATGTGTATATATATATAAACAAATCATCAGGCTCAGATCACTACCCAAGTTTCTATTCCATCCCTGCACCTTGTTCAAGGACAGATTTTTTTGTTTCGCAAGTTTGAGGTACTGTATATCAGTATATCGTTTAGTTTTGTTATGTTTTGCTCATCCACTGCCATTCATCCCCAGATTATTTACAGTAAATGCGGTCGTAAGTCTATGTAAACCCTGCAAACCCATGTTACCAAATCATTGTCAACCAAACTACGCAAACCATTTGCCGTTGGGGGTGACAACTGCTTTCCATTCATTATTTGCTGGAAAGCACATCCCCCCAATGTACCCCCAAAAAAACAGTTGTTTGCGGACATCTTTGGACCTGAATGTACAACAAATGGGCATTGGACATCTCACAATGGAAGTTTTATGTGAGAATTTACAGCAAAATTGCCGCGGCCCAGATGGAGCACCCTGATCTAACCCCGGCCTTACTGTAACACTTACCGTAAGAATCCCTCAGTGTGGACACACTGTTTGGGGAAAAACGCAATTGGAGAGACTGGAGGCGTCAGCGGGCTGGTGGTGAAACAAATTGCTAAACTAAAACTTACCGTCTGGTTATTTAACATAGCCATGGAAAATCACAATTTTTAATAGGTAAACCATCTATAAATGGGCCATTTCCCGTGGCTATGTTAAATAATCAGAGGGTAATAGTTATGACAAGGTGTATGTAAAGTTAACGAGAACAACCAGCCTGAAACGAGTCTCATTACAAGGACTTTTTTTGGATAACGTGAACTGGACTAATGTGAAGTTTCGCTCATCCAATCTTGATATAGACACTTTTGGTTATTTATAGATGATTTTCCCATTAAAACCTCCATTTATAAGGGATTATCCATGGCTATGTTAAATGACCAGATAACATCAAAGTGCTCTTTAAACCTTGACACAAACATGATGCGAAACGGTCAATCCTCTATAGAAGGGCTAAGGTGAAAAGACCAGGTTTCAAGGAACGAACTTGAAGATGGAGATGACTACCACATGTTTATATCAAAGCTTCTGATCGACTGATAAGAAGCTAAACCAAGAAGAACGCACTCTTAATCATCACTGCTTTCACATTTTGGACATGGATTTTTCGCAGAAGAACTATATACTGAATGAACATCCCATGAAAAGGGATGCCAGTTCAAACACAGAGCATTGAACTGCGCAATGAGGTGGACATAATCATGTTCAAAAACCATTGAAAAAGTTGCAAGCACACTTCGTAATCTATGCTGACTTAAAATGTTTCACGGCAAGGACAGCGACAGTTAACTAAAGAGTTGAAAACTGACAAATACCAACATCATAGACCTTGGGGTTTTAGGATGAATATTGTCGATCCAATGCATGGTTCTTCAGATCCGTTCCTTTACAAAGAAGAAGATTGTATGGATGTCTCCAGTCAGAAGATTATTGAAGTCTAAACAAGATGTGGACAAGATGAACAGAAAAAAATGGAGTTATTTTAGGACAGCTCGGACAGCACCGAAATGCTTTATTTGTGGCAAAGACTTCAAAGTGAGGAGGGAACAACCTTTAAAAACCTTCTAAATGTCTAAACATAATACACCTACATATCTATGCACATGTACATGTCTATATATTGCATATATATATATACTGACTTTGCAAGTCATCTCCCGCCGCAGTGGTGGCCCAAGATGTAGGGGGCATACATTATTGAAGCCCTGGATTAAGAAACCCAAAGTTAGAGTCTGCCTGACCTCGGGACTTTTTTTGTTCCAATGGTTGGGATTACTGTAAGAAACACAACATCCTAGACTCTACCGCCTTATTGGGGGGATTTCTTATTACAACATCATCAAGCGTATTACGATCTAATCATCCAGCCAAATCCACACATCAAATCAGCATCAAATCAGCCCCAGCGGCGCCCCAGCCTGGGAAAAAAACATCAAAGGGGAGGATTTTTAACATTGAACATCAACATCAAATCAAAACAAGCAACATACGGCAAGCAAAGTAATGCCATAAACAGCTACCATGACTCTGGATGGTTTCAATCCCATAAAAATGGTGATGACTTGGGAATGGTGCAGATGGCCAAGGGGTTATCCCAGGAATAAGTGGGTGAATTAACCCCCGTTTACTAACCCAAAAGCGACAATAACCTAACTTAGTAAGTGGTTAGTAAGTGGCTGTACTTAGCACATGTATAAGTAATATTTGAAATCTCCACTAAACTAACCACTTACTACTTCAGTTGCACAAGTTATATATATACACGTTGTTTTACAGGTTTTTATGGGTTTTGATGTAGGTGTTTATAGGGTTTTATAGGTTTTTATAGGTTTTTTGAGGGTTTTATAAGTTTTTATAGGTTCCCATGATAGGTTTTCATATGGGTTTTATAGGTTTTTAATAGGTTTTGACCAACCGGGATGATCCCAGCTCCGGCCATGGTTTTTCTGGGTCACCCATCGGCCACCTCCGAGGACATGGGCGGCGACGGCGAGGAAGCTGTGATGGCGGTCTTGGTGAAGCCGCAAGCCGTGCCTTAGGATAGCCATGAACCACAGATCTTTATATATCTGGGTAAATAATCACGTTTATAGACATTTACTATCCATCTATAATCATCTATAATCATCTATCTGGGTAAATTATTGTTTATCAACAATCTATATAGTGTTGAACAGTGGGTTATTACTAGTTATTAAGTTATTCCCATCTAGTTCAACATAGGTGATATTTGGCAGTGTGTCAAAACCCTGGTACCCCTTCTGTTCACATCAAAATAGCTGGGTTAAAATGGATGTGAATAACCCACTAAAAATGGTATTTTCATAGGTATTGATCCATAGCCATATATGTATACAATATATGTATCTAGTATCATGTATCTAGATATCTAAGTATCTGGTTGGTGGTTATATATATATATATATGTATATGGAAAATCTACCATTTATGGAAATTTGATATTAGATATATTTGATATCTACCATATGTATATACATATATATATATACTGGTTGGTGGTTTTAACCATCTTGAAAAATATGAAAGTCAATGGGAAGGATTATCCCATATATTATGGAAAATAAAAAATGTTCCAAACCACCAACCAGACATGTATATATATAATATAATATATATAGTTACGGACCTACACTTGGAACACAAATTGTTTTCCAAAATGTTTTTTTAATACACTTAGAACGCCTTTCCCTTGCGTGCGAAATTTACCCTAACTGAGCTAACTGTTCTAAGTGCACACTATCTATGTATGTATCTAATACACATAGATAATAAATAATATAAATAATGTATATATATAGTATCATGTATCTAGACATCTAAGTATCATATCTAAGTATCTATATATATATAATATATACATATACAATATGTACGGTAACTACATTTAAGCATACGAACAGGCATTTTAGACTACCTCCGGGGAGGTTTTCCTTGGCCCGCCCGGTCATTTAAACATACGGAATCCAATTCATTTAAACGTTACGGTAACTACATTTAAATATACGAACTGGTATTTCATACTACCTCCGGGGCCTCCACATATTCAAATGTCGTTACCGTATATATATATATATATAAATGCAACTATTATATATGTACCTAGTATCATGTACTACCGATCTATCGATCTATCGATCTATCGATCGATCCATCAATCTATCTAAAAGTCTATCTATATATCTAATATATCCCATCTATCTATCTAATCTATCTATCTATTTATCTATCTACCTATCTATCTATCTATCTATCTATCTATCTATCTATCTATCTATCTTATCTATCTTATCTATCTTATCTATCGTATCTATCTTATCTATCTTATCTATCTAATCTATCTAATCTACCTAATCTATCTAATCTATCTAATCTATCTAATCTATCTAATCTATCTAATCTATCTATCTATCTATCTATCTGTCTATCTATCTATCTATCTATCTATCGATCTATCGATCTATCGGTCTATCGATCTATCCTTCTATCTATTTATCTATCCATACATCCATCCATCGATCTATCTATCTATCCACCTAATCTATCCAAACTATGTAGTCTAACCTATATAATCTAAACTACCTAATCTAATCTATCTAATCTATCTAATCTATCTATCTATCTATCTAATATATCCCATCTATCTATCTAATCTATCTATCTATTTATCTATCTACCTATCTATCTATCTATCTATCTATCTATCTATCTATCTTATCTATCTTATCTATCTTATCTATCTTATCTATCTTATCTATCTTACCTATCTTATCTATCTTATCTATCTAATCTATCTAATCTACCTAATCTATCTAATCTATCTAATCTATCTAATCTATCTATCTATCTGTCTATCTATCTATCTATCTATCGGTCTATCGGTCTATCTATCTATCCATCTAATCTATCCAAACTATCTAGTCTAACCTATATAATCTAAACTATCTTATCTAATCTATCTAATCTATCGAATCTATCGAATCTATCGAATCTATCTAATCTAATCTATCCAATCTATCTAATCTATCTATCCATCGATCTATCCATGCATCAATCCATCTATCTATGTACTATATATAATTTTATATAGTAAATGTATGTCTCTTATTGTCGATCTATCTATTTAGCTTGCTAGCTAACTATATGTTTGAAGATATGTGTTGACATGGTGTATATTGGTAATGGTTATTCAGGACCATGTGTGTATACAAAGCGTGATATATATATATATCTATTTATTAGTTCATTCATTTATTTTATTCACTTATGTATCTATTTATTTGTTGTTTTATATATTTATATTAATAGCGAGCCCCAAAAAAAATAGAAAAGCAAAATCCCACTCAACGGTAATTTGATGTTCTATCTTTTTCGTGGTTGCTTTACAGGATGATTTGCCTATGTATCCAATGAGCCTTTCTGAGCTCCTTAGAAAACAATTGGAGTGTAACATGTAGGGCTTAAGTAGCTTCTCAGTGGTTGGATCCAGCCAGCCAGTAGCTATATGCAGTCGAACTTTGGAGGTTACATGCGATGCCTCCGGTCATCAAATGTGGAAACCTCTCGAAAAAACTGCGATGATTTTCCCATAAGACACCTCCATTTATTACCAGGGACTTTCCAGCCAGGTTCGATTACCAGAGGGTATTTGTAGGGTAAACGTCACAAAAAGATGTGGAAAACCAATGTTTTGCTTAGGAAAATGATCTGCAAATGGTGGATTCCATATCGAACTGTTAGGTTACCAGAGGGCATATCATTTTTCAGAACCTCTTTGGAGCTGCCCGCGGTTGACCTTCCTCATCAGCCAAAAAGGGTCGAAGATCTGCGCTCCCGAGCCCAAGCTATCCTCATGGATCAGCAAGCATGCCTGGTGCGAACTGAGTCAACGTGACGAAAAAGCCGGGGGACAACAGGAAAACTACCCAAGTTGCGGGGTTAAAACCTCACTTTCTCTATTGAAACTGCCAATTTGTTGGGATAGCATTCCAATTTTTGACATCCCAAAATGGTCTGATGATTTGCTATTCTTCGTTAAAATGGAATTGTTGGCCATTTTTTGCATATCAAACCATCCAAACTTTTTTGGGGTAAGAATTTTGAGCCATACCCAACAACAGAAACGTAAAAGAAGATGGAAAAGCCGATCGGCGTCAAGGACATATACAGTGACTTGTTTGTCTTGTTTGGGACCCCTACGTAGGGTCAGAGCTACTCAAAACTGTGTGGATGCCGTTCATTTACGAGCAGGTGCCATTCCTTTTGTGGATCTTCACGAGCAGGGGATAGAAAAACAATTCCTATGGCTGAATCACCTTTGGCCAACTAGATCTATTCGATCGCCTTCAGTTGGCCAGTTGGCTGACCGTTGCACACCATGGTGATTCTAGTTGCGTCTCTGAAACTGAGCGACAAATAGTTGGGCCGGCTGGGTTTTCCAGATGGTAAATCCCATAAATTGTTGCTTATATGACTTACCCTCTGGTTATGTCAAAATAGCTATTGAACATGGCCATAGAAATAGTTGATTTATCCATGAAAAATCAATGTTCCATAGTTATGTTAGTTTACCAGAGGCTATATGTTTACTTCCACCCCAAAGTTCCTGATGTGTTTCAACGACCTTGATACTCTCCGCTAGTCATGGCAGAGGAAAATCGTTCGGTCATTTTCCAGCCCCATGTTTAACATGTCACCTAGCGGCTATCCCAGAAATTTTCTAGTATCCCATGATCCATTGCCATCACTGATTATATATGTATAATATATATATACATATTATTACAGTGTGTATATATATACATATCCGTTGTTGACCACAGGACCATTCTCAATCCACATGAATCAACCCAGATTGACCCACTGACTAATCCAATCATAGTCCTATTAACTCCACTATTAGATCTATTAGCTCCCGGTTACCGCAAAATCACATTACATCCCCATAACGAACCGTTGTATCCCCTGTATCCCCATAAAACGTTATACTGTATCCAAATAAAACCCCACTTTATCTCCATAGATTCCCAAAAAAACATATAAAATTCCATTGTATCCCAAGAAACCCCCAATAAATCCCCATGAAATTACCCTAAAACCATCTAAACCTCATTAAATCATCCTAAGTCCCATCAAATCCCATAAATGCACCATGTTTTCTCCCGAAAAGCTCCACTCTCCGAGTCGCTATGTCCCTGGTGACGGCGAGATCTGAGAGCTGCTGCAACAGTGCCTGGGCTGAGGACATGGGGAGCCAAGAATTTTGTGGATCATGGGATTTTTGATGGGTTAATGATGGTTATAATGTGGATATGTGTTACGATATTTGTTGATGTTTTTTTTTCGGATGTGAATGGAATTTGGAAGTTGAATGGAATTTCCATGGAATGCTCATGTTTTTTTTTTGCGAGTGTATATATGGGATTTGAATGGATTTGATGGAATCTTAATGAAAAAACATGTACAAAGTCCTTACCAATTGGAATGCATGTGTATAAATTTAGGGCGCAATTCCGAATCCTGAGAACAGGAAGTGGATATATGGGAGAAACCCCCAGTCATAGATTTTGTTCTTCAACATTGAAACCATGTCCCTTTTCCAAGTGGGATACATATCCAAGAAGAAAAAATGGAACATAGACCCCTTGGTTTGCCAACAAATCTGGATAGCTCGACATTTCCTGGTGATGTTTACCGAAGATCTTGTTACCACAGAGTCATGATAGATGTAGAACTCTATCTTTGCCCATTGACAAGAGGGTAATTATCCCAATCAAACAAACATTACATGTTGGATGAGGCAAAGCAGTTCTGGAGGACAACACAAAAAGAAAACGATCAGGATCTGGACTTCTGCGCCCTAAAAAATGTTGGTAAAATAATATGTAATGTTAATATAATTAATATGCTTTTTTGATGTGAGTTACTGGCTTTATTTCCTATAAGAAAAAATGGACATAACTGACGTCCTCCAATTTTTTGTGGCTTCATCATCCTCTCAAGAGCCAATCAGATCCTGACAGCACTAAGGCTCCTAGCATGATGAGGGGTTGGACCTTGAATTACGGATAATCAACTCCAACAGTATACCATGACCAAAGCCATGTTTGTCCCGACGATGGTGATTGAACCCTCTGATACTAGAAAACGCCACCCAGCTGTAAGTTGGCTCAGAATCCCCTCAAACCATGGATGTAGCCACCATGAGTTCAACAGCTGGCTTAGTTACAAGCCAACTTACTTGGTATAAATCAGCCACGAATCCACATCTTTGTTGAATCCGCATCTTCCCTCATTTTCCAGTGTGAAATCACCATGTTTTCCCCAATTTTTTCCCCAATTCTCATTCTTTGTCATTCACCGAGTCAAGCCCCCATCAACCAGCTTCCACACCTTGACCTGGTCGTTCGATCCTCCAAACCTCGTGAAAACCATGGTGCCCAAAAAAAAAACCGGGCGAACGCCCACACGAAAAAACAACACATCCAAACAATATGATATACTATGATATACTTATCACCAGAGGATGAATGAAAACACTGGATATACGTAGTGATTTTGACTTTAAGTTTTCAGGATTTAGTGTTTTAATTTAGGGTTTAGGGTTTTAGGTTTTAGGGTTTTAGGTCTTAGGGTTTTGGTGTTTGTTGGTTTGGAAAGTAAAAAACTTAAACCCTGCGCAGGGTTTGCCGCGGGCAAACCTAGGGGTTGCAGCGAACATGTGGGGATTCATTTTTTTTGTGGTGGTGATAGAAGATATATCCTGGGTATAATGGGGATATAGCCAGCATTAGTGGGGTGATTGGGGATGGGGATATACTTACCATATATATACCTGTATATAATTATGAATTATCTATGCGTATAGACCCTCATGAAAAACCCAATAAAAGTAAGCATAGATCAGTACGAATATGAAGGTGGTCAAATACTACCCTGAGGGTCTAGGGACACGGGGGTTTTGATGGGTAAACTGATGTAAATTCAGGGTCGGCCGGTACATCAGTTGATGAACATGTTCATTTCTGGTGTTTCAAACATCGTCTTTCATGGTCAAATCACTCTCCACCATGCCCTTATTCATTACTACTTGTCCGACTGGTGGCTTGCACCCCAGATTCCTCATTGGGGATCAGCATCCCAAATATGGTTGAACATCAAAAAGGACAATGGAACAAACATGAAACCACGAGCCTAGAAGAGTTAGCACAAAATTTCAGGTATGTAGTGCATCAAAAAAGTGAACATTGAAAAGACATCCACGTCAATTTGGAACTACATGCAGTATTTTTGTTGCTTGGGCCAAAAAAAATCATCCCTCAACATTCCCAAATTTGGGCTGCGAGATGTTGTGACCCTACCAACCGGTTTCATCCAGCCGGGGCGGCTTCCCCAAAGGGTGCCATTTTGGAACCCAGCGCTGCGAACTGTACAATTTGCTCACTGGGCCGCGGCTGGGGCGCAGCTACAATGATGAGCTCCCGAACAGCGTATTGCTGGGTTTATGTGTCCAACATTGTCTAACCATAGTTGTGGTAGAGTTGTTGTTGGGGTAGATTTTGGGATATACCCTCTGGTAAACTAACAGTTTGCTATTGAAAATGGCCATAGAAATAGTGGATTTTCCCATCAAAAATGGTGATTTTCCATAGCCATGTTAAATTACCAGAGGGTATAACTACCTAAAACTGGAAGTGGAGCCCATCATTCCACTGACCCCAAAAACTTTGAGCATCACGGCGCAGCGGCCGCCGGATCCCCTCCTTCCAGAGCTTCGGATGAGGCGAGGCCGGCAAGACCTAAGCGTTGCGCCGCGGGTGGTTGGAGCAATGTCTGCAGTGGTGCCTGGTGTATCGTTGAAGCCATCAGAAGACTGGAGCGTTCCAACTGCTCGATGGGATTCACATTCTCCTGCGGGAGAAATCCCTGGGGCTCACGGTGATGTTTTGGATCTGCTCAACAAATAACGAGCTTAGCAGCTAGACTTTTCAAGTAGCCATACAAGATCGTATTTTACCTCATCATTTTAGTACGGTTAGCCATCTATAGGGTGTTTTCAAGAGTGTCTAGGTATACGAGATACTCCTGGATCAGGGTCTCCATCACTGTCTTGTCCTGGGCTGTCGGTGGTTGAGCTCGAAAAATCTCCAACAGTTGGGAAAACCAACCAGTCCTGGAAGGCTAACAAAACAGACAATTCTTTGCCTAAATCTCTGTACCTTTTGCATCAGTCAATCAGGGATCCTGCGGGTCAAAATTGTCGTGGCCAATGGATAAACACATGGATAGACACATCCCCAGTTTGAATCGCCATGTTTGAATCCGGCAAAAGAATATCCTCCTGTCTCATGTTTGTTGTTGCTTCTCAACCAAAAGCCGTGACCACCACCATATTTGCTGCACGATTTCATCTTGCCATTTTCTCGAGTCTTCTCAGCAAAATGACAATTGCCCCTTGAATTCTCTGTTGTTAGCTTGTGAAAACAAGTTGGCCAAGCAGTCCCATAGTTCTGTATTGTTGGGCCACCTCCCCATCTTCGAATCCAATTTTCAGCCAGTTAACCTTCAATGTCACCCCAATCCTGAGGCAATTATCAGCCCCCATCGGATGTTTAAATACTAAAAGCCACCAATTTTGTAGGTCCGTTTCTACCCCATGTTTGACCCATACTGTTCGCAAGTTACTTTGTAAACAAAAAACGACAAGCCCATGTATTACCGGAATTCATCCCTAAAATAAATATAATATTCTTGCTGAAATATCTCTTGATATCAAATTTTGTATATGCAAAAATATCCCTAAAAATATCTCCCGAAGATTATCTTCCCCAAATCGGTCCGCCCAAAATGTTTTAAAAGATCCACAAGGTTGACTCCTATGGGATAACCAATATCCAAGGCATCCAAGGCCCCAAAAAGAAAAACTGGACCAAAGGTTTCCCGTGAAAACTATGTCTTATCATCATTCCAATAAAGCAGGGGAGAATACGTAGCTTTGTAAGGGAAAGCTTAAGGTAAACCAACTCTAATAATTCCCAGGTAGTTGATTGATTGATGGGGTAGTATAACTCCTTATAACCAATCACGATCAACAACCATACTTTTTCCGTGGTATCATGGTTATATCTCCATTGTTCGTGTTTAAATACCTTGATAACTCCCATATACCTCCCAACAACTTAACCAAGCAAGTGGCACAGTGGCTCAAGCAAGGATATAGTCAAAAAAACAATTATATAATTGAACAAATTCATCAAGTGGCTAAACCAATCCATATAATATCCATATAAGACCCATATAAGATCCATGATGATACTCCCATGGCTATTTCAACCAGAGCCTCGAAGCACTGGCTGGCGCACAGCACCACATGCAGCGTGGCGTGGCTGAGGGCTAGAGCGCCCGACTTCGTGAGAGCGTCGAGGAGTTCGAAGGCCGAGTCCTTTTCCTGGATTTTTTCCGGGGAAACTAATCTGGGAATGGTTTATAGCACCTATTTATGGTGATTTGGGGGATGGTTTATTCTTGTTTCACCCTTCCGCAGACATCCTGGAACTACGCTAAGATCAACTGAACGAAGCTCCGCTGTGAATGGAAGCAGATTGGAAACGCCAAACTAATGGAATTAGTTATTAATTATATTTACGAGTTTTCCTCAAGCTTGTCAAGAGGGTGTTAGAATTAGCTCTGACCTATTTCACTAGGCATTTCAAGTGCAACTAGCCAGAGGCTCTTGCAGTGCATGTGTGGCTTTCGGTCATTTCATGTTGTCTTGTTTTTTTGGGGGTTTTCTTCTCTTTTTGCCAGGTATAATTTTTATGCCATAGAACAGCTCTTGTAAGATGGCATCCTCGGGCAACACCGGCCCTTTTTTTATGCGCCAGCAAGGCAAAGGGGATACGTTTTCACTTCGGGGGCAAGGCTTGGGTTTTAGATGTTGACACCATCGTCATTGAGGATCTCAACAGCTTTTTGGTGCTTCGGCCACGCGTCTACCCATTGTTTCTGCAAGCTCGCTTTTGATGTATTTTGGCAGGGTTTGTACAACTTTTTCAGCAGGGATGAAAAACCAACATTGGATTCTACGTCGCAATTGCGCTAGTGAAAGCAGAAACTTCCTGACCAAGGGTTTTATGTGGAGACAGCCAAGGGTAGATAGATGGCGACTGCCAAACTTGTCGGTGGGACGCATTTGGACACCATGTCAACCATCTATGGACAAGTATTTGTTTATCCAATGAATGCTATGGCTATGGTACCATATATAATCCCATCCCGCAACTATTGAAACATTGGATACAACTGCAGGGATCTACCAACTATCGTCAAAGATGAATCCCATTCCCGTTCAGCCCTTAAACACCCCCCGGAACCATGGTGGATATAGGGGATTAAAAATATTTGGGACCATGAAATAGGGGTGTTTACGGTAATATTAGGGGGATCGGAATGGGAAAATATCTTATAAATGGTGCAATGATATCAAAATCTGCCAATTAGCCAAATCTCCCAAATTTAGTATTGTGAATAATTACATGGGATGAATACATGCTGTGGTGATTTTAACACATTTATACAGTATCCTCTTCAGACGGAAATCCTGGGAGTAAAAACAGCAGTTAACCATTGGACCATTGGCTCAGGATTCGTTTCAGAGCAACAACGTGAAATTAAGCAGTATATATTATATTTAAATATATTATTATATATATTATATACATATATATTTATTTGACTTGATTTGAGGAGTAAACCTAGTGCACATGACAGAAACTGGTTTATCTATATATATATATATACATACATACCAACACAATTCCAACACAATTCCAACACAATTCCAACACATAGAGCAGTCTGGTATACAAGGCACCATTTACCATCATTTGTTGATTGCTTGTTAAACAGGGCTGATCATGGGTAGCCAGGCCTCTATTTGTTAAACCGATATATATATATATATTATTATTATATATATATACACAATCATCTATATTGAATCTATATGAACTATGACTGGGTGGTTGATAAATATTCTCCCAAACTCATCCATGAATGGGACCCGATGTCACACCGTGTCACACCCTCCATATGAAACCTCTCTATCAACCTTCATCAGTTAAAGCCGGAAGCCCCTTGGAGCCGGAGCCGGTCCTGCTTGATCTGGTCTTTCTGCAGTTTCTCCGTCTTCTGAGCTGCTAAGAATTCGGGCTGCGATCGTTTGGTCCAGACTTCCCCGGCCGTGATGATCCTGAGTTACTGAGCATTGAATCAGCTGGACTGGAACATCACGGAAATTTAATGGATGAGCATTGAATCGTCTGGTGAATCTTGGACCTCCCTAAAGGTGACCTCCCAAAAATTCGATGCTCCGTACTCCGTCAGGGGTTGTTGGTGGTGTATAGAAAGAAACTCGCGGGAGGCTGAACTTCGCGGGGGGTGGTTGAATCCCGGAACTCCCATGACATGTTTTTCTTGTCATATAACTACATTCATAACTACACAAATCAACAAATATCTAAGATAAATAAATCTATACATGTAATTATAGTTATATATATACACTACATATATATATACACCGTATGTATATATATATATACAATATTATACAATAGGTGGTTTCTGCCATATAAATATGTTCACCTAACCAAGTTTCGTAGGTCTCACAGCATCCACCTTTTCCAGCGCTTCATCCAGCTGCTTGGGCACCTGCGTTACGTCCCAGTCCCCCGTGGCCACTCCCTGCGGTCCCGCCGGCCGCGCCGGTGGCGCGAAGGGCAGCGCCGGTGCTGGCTCTGCCAGCGCCATGGCGGGTGAGGGGCTGATGGTGCTGCTGCTGCGACTGGAATGGCTCGCACGGTCCACACGGTCCTGGAAGTATCCGCAAGATCTGGGGATCTGGGGAAAAGAATAAACAATTGGTGGTATACCTAGCCCTCTGAAAAAACTTATTCAGTTGGGATTATTCTTCCAAATATATGGAAAAATAAAAAATGTTCCAAACCACCAACTAGTCTTGGAATTTGACCACGGAACCCCCAAAAACAAATATTCCCCATATAGACTCCCCAGTGGGTATTTTCGCATTGAACAAATTCAGCAAAGCATCTGCAAACCGCAAATCCAAGATCATCCACCATTTATCAGCTATAACATGTCAGAACTATCATATATATATATATACATACCCATATGCTCCATGTATGGAATATTTACCAACATTTACCCTAAAAATCACCCAAATGTAGGTAATTATACCATACATGGAGCATATGGGATATATATATATATATATATTTCATATATCCACAGAATTCCACGGATGTCCCATATCATCGGCTCCTTCTTTGTCATTGTCTGCGCCGCTGGCTGTGAAGGCGCTCCCCTCCTTGCGCAAGGTTCAAGGGGCGTTGGTTTGGGGGGGTGGTCATGGTGGTACGGTGAAAAAATCAGGGGTTTAATTGTGGTTGAATGAAGGTTGAATGGGATTTTATGGAAAACCCATGGTTTCCCAGTCGGAAGATGATTTACAGGAGGGTAACTTACAAGAAAAGGGGCTATCACTTACCTCAACTTAAGGTAATCACATATTCTGTTGAATCAAAGCCTGCTTTGTGACAGTTTTTCTACATGAGTTTCCGAACAAGAATTTGACTTGCTTTCAGAATGTGGGTGGGTTTAAGTTCCAGTTCATGAGTGGATATCATTGAAAGTGAATAGTGTCATAATTACAACAATTATCCCAACTTATTGTGGTTATAATCATGGGGTATTTAATGCTGAGGGGAGGGGATAACAAACATCGGGGTCAACCACCAACCCTTGGATTTGTCATGTTTGATTTTGAAGAATGTTGACTTTAAAAAAAAAGGTCATACATTGGAGCTTTGACAAGAATGGAAGTTGTTCAGCAAAACGATCATCTAAGAATCTATGGTGCTTGGTCATGGCTCTGGTCACCATAATTTACCCAGAATTATGGTTAGTCAGTTAAATCGTCTATATCAACCATCATTTATCAACTATATCACCATATCCCCCAATCTAGGGCCCCGCAGCAAATTGTTTGTTGGTTTACAAATCCCATCAATACTATAGAATACCATGTATAACAGTTATAAGATGTTATAAGTATCATACACCATACACCAGAGTTATTGGAAATATCTTCACCAACTTACCCTTTGGTAAACTAACATAGCTATGGAACATGGCCCATAGAAATAGATGGTTTAACCTATGAAAAGTGTTGATTTTCCATAGTTCTGTTACAAATGACCAGAGGGTAGCTATCCTTTGGTGGCCCCACTGGCATCCAAGCCTCGAAGCGAACAGTCCAATGGCATTGCTGCGCTTCGCCGACTTGTAGAACTGCACCGAACTGGTGGACCTGGGATGATGCACAGCCCGATTGCCTGAAAAAAGCTAGGAAAATCGTGGTAAATCATTGTTCTATTTTTTGGAGGCTACTATCTGTGTGTATATTGCATTTATACATGTCAATATATATATAAATATATATATATAAAATAAACTCCCAAAAAAAAACAACGACTTGTTAGATATAGACATCCATATCGGCATGTCAAGGACAAAGGTAAACATCTCCAACTTGCTCGAATGATTGAATATCCTAGCTCAGTATTGGACACAAGTAATCGCTTTGGGGTCCCATTTAGCAGGGCGCTATGAACACATCCACAAATGGACTCTTATACATAATCTCAAGGTGATTATTCTCTCGAGTAGACACCTAATGCCCAACGGTATTGATTAACCCTAATGGTTTTATATCCATGTATAACATAATTATATATGATATCCACATTACATATATCAAATATATGGTCACATATATATATATAAACATATAACATAAATATACATACATACATACATACATACATACATACATACATACATACATACATACATACATACATACATACATTACATACATACATACATACATACATACATACATACATACATACATACATACAT
>Ga0126342_10002907_pt1 | contig 27559 bp, 23 predicted proteins | sample Cyp1metagenome_FD_92528 | JGI IMG/M metagenome (GOLD analysis project Ga0126342, IMG submission 92528) | Coral microbial communities from Lord Howe Island, Old Settlement Bay, Australia - Cyphastrea 1 metagenome | ecosystem: Host-associated > Invertebrates > Cnidaria > Coral ... | reverse complement strand
CCCACCCCACCCCACCCCACCCCACCCCACCCCGTTAACCCCATGAAAGACATAGAAACATGCAAAACGCTGGTTCGGTTTTCAACCCGTAGGCTCAAACAACATGGATAGCTGGGAAATTGCTTCATTTCAGGCACTTTTATCAAAGGGAAATTCCTCAAACCAAATAGGGGATTTTCCAGCTAGCCATATTGGATTGCGACGGGTGTAAATACAATTGACAGGGTGCTCCCCGGCCCCAGGTATTGCTATAGGCCTTAAAGTTGGTATATAAAGAGGTAAAATTGCCAGTTTCCTGTCCGAAATAGCCTGCTGTTCATGAAAATGCCATCGACATCAATTTTGTGCCACTCACACTTGTTTATTTCCTTTTATACAATCTTGACATAAAACTGACACTTGATGGAGCAACTACAAACTTAGATTGCCATAAACGTGTGATGGAAAAAGAAACAAAGAATCGCACTTCCATCGCCAGTTGGCCTTTTCGCTCATTTTCGGCCTATCCTCTGGGTGGATTGTTGGTCGCTAAGTTGTTGAACCAGCGGGCTGTGTATGGCTACAATCCATCCCCGATACCCGGGCATTTAAGCCTGTATTATGTAGTAAATGTGTGACTACACATGTAAAAAACATAGGCCCCATAGATCCATCAATGAACAAAATCAAACTCCATAAATGCCCATAAATTGGTTAATCAAGCTCCATATAGCCATTGAACAAGCAACAAAAAACAGATCCCGATCCGAATTATCATGACAAATGCACATTTCCAGCACCACAGCTCCTCTATAGGAACAGTGCGCAAGAGTTCGCGGCAGCGCCTGTGGCTATCTCGACGCAAAAAAAGGTTCGGTTCCAGTAACCAATTGGTCTAAGGGAAAATCTACACGAAAAGAGCAACCAATTTGAAGGTTAAACGGTTACCATCTGGTTATTTAACATAGCCATGGAAAATCACCATTTTTAATCGGTAAACCATCTATTTCTATGGGCCATCTATACCATGGCTATGTTAGTCATAACCAGAGGGTATATAAACCCAATGAACCTGTAGAATTCCTCCATAAATCGATCCATTGACAATGGGGATCCCGACAGCACTGAACAACAATGGCATGTGACGCATTCGCGAAAGATGAAGACTATGTTTGCCGTGCTCTAACATATATATATATTATCGGTTGAATCATCTTGGTGGCTATCTTGAGGTCTTACAGGTCCAAACTGCAAACCAACGCCATTAGAAAAACATGACACGAACAGCAAACAAGTGCGGTGAATGGTTTGATCCCACACAAATACTTCGTACAATGTGGAGATATATCTGCCACACAGCAACCCCGAAAAGATATAGAAAAATCAAAAACCTGACTAAATTAACGCCTCTGGGTGAGTTTGTTTGTCGTTTGTCCTTACCGTAAACCATGTGAGTAGTGCCATTGGCTCACCTGATCTCTGCGAACGGTCATCCCCAGCAGGAACAAAGCATGTTGCAAACCGTTTGATAGCGAAATAAGCCAAGCTACTTACCCTCTGGTAAACTAACATAACTATGGAAAATCACAATGTTTAATGGGAAAACTCACCATAAATGTCAATGTTCAATAGCTATGTTAGTTTACCAGAGGGTATATTTATTCCTACTTATCTTAGGGGCCCACAGTTTATCATAGTTTATCTACCCATTTTTACTTAACGTGAAAATATACGAAATCTGCCGGTATTCCTGCTAAATGTCTCCCAACAAGTTGCTGCTAACCCCATCATTCACGTTAAGTTGCAGCCCAGCTATATTGGCTACATCATGCTACATCCTTATAGACTGGCCCCTAAGTTGCAACTTGATGATTTTCACTCGCTCAACTGTAGATACTCCCTGCCAGGGTGTGAGCATCCGCCATAAATCAGTAGTTCTGACAGTTATAAACCAACAAAAACATATCACAAAGCCGAAATCCAACCCCATTTTTGGTGGTTGCATCCCTGACAAGTTATGCTTAAATACGCGTAAATCATCTTGCATCATCTTATGTTCTATCCCCACCTACCGCATCCCTGTATGTTTAATGCTCAAATCCCCATGTTGAGTCCTATCGTTGGGGCCCAACATGGGCCGCACCTTACTGCAATGAGCGCGTCACCGGAGGCTTCTGGGACATCGACCGCACCAGCCTGCGGGGTGCCTTTCAACTAGCATCTACTACATCTACTAAATACAAGACATCAAGACACAACGTTGAAATATGCTGAAGACATCATTTCCCAACAAGATTTTTTGGGTCATACATGTCAATGTCATATCATAAAACTATAAAACGATGATTGCAAAGAAAGTCAGCCATCCAAAAAGATGGCTGTAGCTTTTGCTGTGAACAGGTCATACTGTGGATGGAAGAAATCCTGCACAAGTTGATAGATGGTTTATCCCATTATTTGTAGGGTTGTAGCATGTTTTAACCATCCTTTTGGTGGTGCAGGATTTCGCAACGGCCCATCCACAGAATCACAACGATTCCATTGCGGATCTCGTACGCTTTTTTCGTCGCCAAGGAATCACCATCTTTGCTGCGAAGATCTAACTTCTTGGTGGATCAAAACCCAACTGTTTGTTGATTTTGTTGCCAAGGTCTCTATAATCAATTGGACTAATTGCTGAATCTCTACAATTAAATCCAGGAAAATAAAATTTATTAGGATGAAGCATACTTTTTTATTCCCAATAAAATTGCTGAACCTCTGCAATTTCTGAGTTTATCATTGCTTTGTCCAAAAAATCGGTCGATCCAAACTCCATCCATGGAATACCCTCTGGTAATTTAACATAAGTATGGAAAATCACAATTTTTCATTGGAAAAATCACTATAAATGGTGATTTTCCATAGTTATGTTAAATTACCAGAGGGTAATCATCATATTCGCGGCAGTGAATGACCAGATCTTGGTGGTATGCCGCCATGCCGCAGTCTTCAATGGGACACCCCGACTCTGCGCCAAACGGGTCAATCGCCATGTGTCCCAAACGTGTTTTATCCTGTACTATACCACAGTTATGGCCATTTATCAGTTATAAGTACTTATAACCCCATTTATAGAATGTATAATCCCATTTATAACCAGTTATAACTGGTAAATGGCCATAACTGCACAAACAGCCAATCCATCTGGCTGTTTCTGAACATGGGAAAGATCCATAAAGTGGCAAGTTTAATAGGAACAATATGACAGACCATATGAAACCTGAAATAACTCCCAGTAAACTAAGATAACTATGGAAAATCACCATTCTTAATGCGCAAATCAACGAACTAAATGGTAATGTTCCAGTTCGCTATCTAAGAAATTACCAGAGGATAACCCCATTCCCAGCCTTCATGGTCTCATCATGAGCCATCGATGATCCAAAGTTCTCTTTTAGCCTCGAGAAATCTTGGAAACTTCTCATACTGACGCTTCAGAAATCCTGCACCAAATGGTAAACATCCATGTTTATCCCATTGTCATCTATTGTCCCATTATTTACACTGCTTCATAGTTACCAAGAGCTACATATGTGTCATGCTCGACATGGCATAGTCAAGGGTTATTCGGTATTCTCATCTCACCAGAAATGGGATTCCTTACCATGGGGAAAAACAAGGATAACCATGACATATATAATATATAAACGTAACATCGTATGTAATCCTTATTGATGAAGAGGATGACCATCCATCTTTTGCTTTAAAAATCACAAGCCAAATTGAAGAACCGTGCTTTGTGGACTCATGTTTAGCCTACAGAGATTTGACCAACAGGAATGACAATTCCATTGACCACAGCAAACATCTGCTGATTTGACGAACAAAAATCAAGATTTGACTTGATTTATCCAACACAAATAGTGTTTGCCCGGTGATGAATTGAACTGGTTTACAATGAAAGATCCCGACGTTCAACTAAAACATCTATTTGAATGGGGGATACTCCATTGCCGGCTTAAAAGAGGGTAAGTACTACAGATGCAAGTTTGACCAACAAACCATGGCGTTTTGACCCAAAAAATGCAGGCAGGAAGTGAATCAACTGCAATGGTTGCCATGGTTACTGACCGCTTCAAATCTGGGTTGTCTCCAGCCAGAAGTCATCGTATTGGCAGGTGCAAGGGACTTCACACTTCCACTCGACCGAAAAGCAAAGCTCCATGGCATATGACGCCTGAAGATGCCTGATACCTTGGAAACTAACAACTCACAACACCAATAGGACATCTTATAGGAACAGATTCAGACCTCTCAAGCCTGACAAACAATGTTGCATAGATGTAATCATTGATTAATGTAAAGCCTAGCTAACAGTTCCTGACTAACCTTGTAGACGGAAACAGCATAAAAAGAACTTGGGATTATCTTTCCAGTGATACCTTGGTCATGGGACACCTGGGACACCTGGGACACCTGGGACACCTGGACGTTAATCCATTGTTGTGATCACCATTCGGAAAAAACATACTGTAACGTGATGTAATTTCTTTGGATCTCATGTCTCAACTAAATTGAAACAACTTAAGAACCAATAAAGTTGATTAAGAGATAGTTGGTACTAACAACTGTACATCTATTGGTACTGAAACATCATATCTTAATTGAAACCACCAACTTTCACCAACCAATAAAGTTTGAACCAGCGTGCGACACCTGCCCGTTCTGGACTTCACAGGTCTCCCAAGGGTCCCCGTGCGTGGATGAGGCATCGAGTTTCAAGGTGGAGTCCAACCCCTCTGGCGGAGAGGGATTTCGTACCACCATTGACATGCAAAAAAAGACGAAAAATGACATGATACACATGAATAGTTCTATGAACATGTAATATGAACATGTAATAGTTATATGAATATTTATATACACACATGAACATGTAATATAAAAAACAATGAACTACAGGATCCAATAGTTTTATTTCCAAGAAACAACATAGAACAACCACATGTTTTATAGAACCAACGAGAAGACTTGGTCATGGCAATAGCTGTTACAAAGTTAGCCAAGCTGGTTTAGTTCACTATAAGTAGGGTTCGTGGTGGGGTGGGTATATATATATAATCATATATATATATATACATACACATATATAGGTATGAAATATGAATATATATATATATATATATATCACTATCTATCTATCTATCTATAGAATGATATCTATAGACCAAGATCCGCAACTGGGAAGCCCCACCTTGTAACTACGGAGCTACAAAGATGGAATGACTCATGCTCATGGCATATTCATGTCGAACTCCCTTTTGGAAACTGAAGCCACCTAGGACCTATCCCTGTGTGAGACTCCCTGAGTCATTGCTACGCCCACTGGACTCTTTGGAAGGGATTTAAGGATAAACAAAAACTGCACAAATCATTTTCGCATAGACTCTCCAGGGTTAAACCATCAACAGAATCAACAAACATGGTGACATGGTGCACAACGGCCACGACATTCGTCGTCACCGGTGTTCGCATTTTGCATCGGCACCTCCAAGGATTGGATTTGCTTCGAAAGACCACGTCTTTCTTGGCACTGTATTTAAGATATCTATATGTTTTACATATAACTGCATATACATATATATATATATATATATTTCATTTATAATTAATATACATACATATTTATACATATTTTATATACATATACACATATATATATATACATCAGTGTGGGAATATATATATATATATATATATATATATATGCATGTGTGCATACACATATATTGCTTAAATCCTTCTGATATGTTTTTTCCTTATTGGGCCCTTGGCGCCCTTTCAAGGCCTCAGAGTTCACTGTGGCGGCGAGGGCAGCGGCCATGGCGTGCTGTGGGCTCCTGAAGGGGAGTAGCACTTGGATGGGATTGACGTCGTTCCTCAATTCCCATGAAATCACCATGAATCCCTAGCAAATGCCATTCAACCCCATTGAATCACCCTTAAACCGTTAAACCACACGACATCCCGTTAATCCATGTTAATCCCCAAGAAAACCATCCTTCGAACTCCACGGGGCCCCTGAAAGGATTCCTTTTCGGATGGAGCAACTTGGGGTGTGCTCCAATGGGATGCTCAACTAATCTTAGACAATCCTACCCATTGAATACTAACCCTGGTGGAATGTATCATATCTGTTCATGAACTAGGGTACACTGGGTACACTATTAGTCAATAAAAGGAGGATGGGATTATTCATTTTCAGATTAAAACATTTGGACATGTCACTTGCTGCAAAAAATGTAATACTGTCATATAGTGGTATTTAAGTTTATTCCATGGGGGAATGGTCATGTTGATCCGTGTTGGGTCAAACGATGGGGATTTCAACGGCCGCAAAGCTATACATACGCTCCGGAAATTTAACACAGCTATGGAAGCCATGGCCCATTTAGTTCCATGATTTACCTATGAAAATGTTCTGATGTTCCATATCTATAATTCATGATCATGATCAATGAATTTGTTGGCTATATATATATATATCCCAATTTCTAAATGTGTTTTTCGATGCCCACGGGGAATCCCCGTTTACCAGAAAGCTATGTGGCAGACCGCCGCAAAAAGCGGTGGTATTATTTCATGGGGATTTAGCCCATAAAACGACGACTGCACTTCCTGAATGATCAAGTACGAGTTTCATTGGATTGGTTTTGTTGGGAACATCTTAACCGGTTTTACAATGGTTTTTACCATGGTTAGATCATGGGGTTTCCTGTAAAATGTCCGTAAACCAATCTAATGAGAGTACGAGTTCGCCTGTGGTGGGTTATCCTCTTGGTTATGTCAACAGTTTGCGAACTGGAAATAGCCATTTATAGTTGATGACTACCCATGAATAGCATGGTGATTTTCCATAGTTATGTACACGTTTACCAGAGGGTATGTTGAAGTAGTTATCCGGGATAAGTGATTGATCAAATGGTGATAGATCACTACTGAAAAAAAATACACTACAGTGTATGTTGAAGCTGTTTTGGGGGTTATAACAATTATATCTCAATGGATTGGAAGGGAACATCTTAAACGGAAACCATCGTTACAAGAAACCATGGATTTTCACATTAAATATGGGGCTTTCCGGTTTCAATTTGCCCTTTAACCATCCCAGTGACATATCATGTTACATCCCAAAATCTTCAGGTTACCCTCCGGTAAACTAGCATTTTGCTATTGAACATCACCACTTTTAATAGGTAAATCAACGAACTAACTGGGCCATTCCATGGCTATGTTAGTTTACCTGAGTGTAATTATCATTCATATCCAATTTTTTGTTGGTTAAATCCCCATTAATTAATTTATCACCATTATATCGCATTTTTACATTATTTTATCAGAGGTTCTCGGTGTTCTGCCATTCTTGCCCTGCAGCCCTCTCCTTGGAGCTGCTGTGATATGCGGTGCAGGGAGCCACATCGCTGCGTTTGAAATTGGGTGGATGGCAGTCATAACTATAGTTAATGGCAAAATAATAATAAAATAGCAATATATATATATAGATAAATAAAGATAAACTTGGAATTATAATGAAAAATGTTGATAATGTTTATATATGAAGTCGGAACATAAAGTATAGATATTCAAAACTAATTTATAGATCAACTTAATTAAAACTGGTGGGGTTTTGCGAGGCACGAAAACATGCGACATGTGGAATTGGGACACTATTCGAATTGTTTCGAAATGGAACATGGAAAATGCAAATGGGAACGTGGAAAATCCTGATTGTTTCTAGGTCATGTTCCTACTGACAATGAGGATGTTGCAGGAATTGGCCGACCAGAATAAGGATAGCAACCATTGGCGCTCACAGAGATGAAACACGTGAATACAGAAGGAGACTGATGCCGTCCATTGTTTGTAAGTTGATATATATATATAAATATAAATGTATTATTGTATTATATTATATCATAGTTTATTATATTATATTTTATTGTATTTATTATATTATATTGTAATATATATATATATAGTATGTTTGGATGAATAATCATAATTCAATATAATTCACCTAACAAAAGATTAGCATTCTCTCATGATAGCTACCCCAATCCTATTCCCATCATTCTAGTAAAGGGTGGTTCATCAACTGGTTCTTCCAATGCTTAAAGTAGTTGGTAGCCATCCTTGTGGTCAATGGGAGCGATCATTGCCACCTGTGTACAGCCCAATTTGGGTTTTTGGGACGCCGGGTGCCGGTGAATTCTTCTCTTGCAAATCAAATAAACCCATAATGGGTAATTAATCCAGCAAACCAGTAGTAATCCAATGCAGCTAAGATTATTGGTAATCCATAAACCCAATAAACCCAGGTAGAAACTTCAATAATTACCAACTTGGCTGCTTGACATGGATAGGAACCCACCAAAAATCCTACAAAACAATCCCGTATTGATGATGTGACTGGTGACCGATATTGGAACGCACGCTGCATGGCCTGCAAATGCGAGGATTTTCTCGCCGTGCAGATGCAACATCCGTTCTTTGAACACCACGCAGTTTGCACAGTGCGAATGGGGCTGAATGACCAGCTGCTACCAAACACATGCAACGCTTGGAAATGGAAAACAACTTCATCATTTAGGTGCGATCCAAAAATGGAGATTTCCTAAAATGCTGGTACCCCCAACTCATCCAAAATCATAGAGATAATTTTAGTATGGAAACCCCATGGTGACTTTGGGATCCGCTAGGATCTAAGAACCGAACTCAACACACCAAACTGGTCAAACAGGCTCCCTTCGACAGGGCATCAATGACATCAGCTGGATGATCTTCACATCCAAAATGGTCTAATTTGACTTCTTTCTCCAGACTGGGTGTGTTGAATTCTGCGCCCAAACTGGAGATTGCTTCAGGATCAACTGCAGACAATAGATAGAGTTTTCTGAAACAGTTCCAAACTGTTCCGTTAACAGTTCCATCATTCAGACGCGGCTGTAAATTGCAGGGATGGCTCATATGTTTCCAAACGCACTTTGGAAGAATGGCCATGCCTTGATCGCGGTGATCTCGCTGTACCGAAAACGAATGACAACTGTTTGGGGGGGTCAAATGAAGTAATCCCATCACCCTAATCTTAACACCCCAATTGTATGGTCCCAACTATGTGGAAATTCCCTTCAAAACCATGGTTTCTAAGCGGGTATTTAACATTAGGGGGAAGGAATTAGTATTACACCTCGGGTCTGCAGTATGGGGGCTCAAGATAATAGAGTTGTTTTTTTGACTACAATGAATGACTCGGATTTGAATATCTCTGCTGTATACCTGGGGAAGGCACAACTTTGTAGACAAGAGATTCCGCCCTAAAAAAGAGCGACGTTGTTGGGAAACCTCCATATGGCTGCAATGATGAAATCAAGGAACTGTCGTCATCAGGCTTTGCTGAGGCATCTCAGATTCCGCAGTGGCACATGGAACATATATTGTTCTACAAGGTGGAACCCTGCAGTTATGTTTCTTAGTTTATACACCCCATGAACACTATAGTTTTAAATTACCACAAACCCGAGTAAAATATGAGTGGACTAAACACCTTGTATGATGGTGAATGTAGTTGTTCTTTTACTGCTGTGTTTCTGCTACTAGAGTTGTTGTTGAGCTCTGCGTTGGCTTTGTCACTGGTGTTTTTGACTCTGTTGTTTTTGAATGTGTTTGATATGGTTGGCAAAGTTCTTGCTGTTGGGTCAGTTGTCGTTGGTGCTGCCGCAGTTGCTGTTTCCATGCTGTTGTTTGTCTGACATCTTCTCCTACTACTGCTACTCAGACTATTTGCCGACCGAAGCTTCTCCTACTACTCCTACTCGTCGTGAACTGTAAGAATTTAATACTACAGCATACTACAGCTATTATGGGCTCTAACTATAACGACACAAATGCCTATTACTTGGATCGTCACTAGTTCGGTATATCATTCGAGGTACCCAAAAATTGATCAGTGAACAACTGTCACCTGTGGCCACTTGGTCTTGAATCGCCCCGCCCATGATCAAACCATATACAACCCAGTTTTGTTCAGATATTTGACCATGTCCTGCAATGTCCTGCGTAGTTTTGTTGGGACTTTTACCAACAAACGCACAAGGTAAGGGCTTCTGCACTATCTTTCATTCATTAACATGCATCAACCATCTATTTTGTTTGGGATTGGTTGAATCCCCACGATTTGGAATGCTATTCCAAATATAGCATACTACACGCATCCAGGACACGAAGACAAGAGCTCGGCCGTGCGTTGGCAACAGGTCTGCAAGACCTGCCAGCGCCGCACTTCTTAGCACTTCGATTGCCAGTTTTCATCAGTTTCATCAGTTTCATCAGCGTGTTTGGCTTCTCAAAACCCTACTTTCTCCTGGTGAAACCCTGTTTTCTTCATGCAAAAAAGTCCACTTTCAGCTCGCTTTCAGCCAAAATTGGCTTCTCACCTCCTGCGTGCGTTCCGGCTTCTGCTTGGCACGGATGTCGATGTAGACCTCCTCTGCACCACTGGCCTTGGATGACCAGCGAGTGCCATCTGGCTGTAGGATCTGCTTTTAAAGTGCGGCTTCTAGGGGAGTTTAAACTATTAAACATATGGAGATATAGTTGATCAATGTTGATTAAAGAAAAAAAAGTTGATGATTAGTTCGTCTTTTTTCGAGGTTTTAACCATACAATTATCGTGAACTTTAGTGGACATAAGTGATAAATGATCGTGATTGATGATTACAGTTATGGCCATTTACCAGTTATAACTGGTTATAAAAGGGATTATACATTCTATAAATGGGGTTATAAGTACTTATAACTGAAAAATGGCCATAAATGTATTTCTGGGGCCCCAGAGTATCCAATGCTCAAATCTCCATGGCTAAGACATCTAAGACATGCAGAATGAAGAGGATATTTTTTGGTCATATAATTTCTACAATAAACATAAAAAATGGGACAAATTTTCAACATTTTTCAACACTAAGTAATATTTAAGAGTTTTTCAAGTGAAACCGAGGTATACCCCCTTTTTCTGGCCATTTTAACAGGGAACATGCTATGATGATCAATCATCTAATTTGGGGCTATCCGTTACGCTTTGAGAGACGCCCAGACTAATCAGAAAACTCTACACGCTGCTGGGGGTGCGAAGTCTTTAAGTAGCCTCTCAGAAGTAGGGGGATCCATGGAGATGACATAGAGGTTTTAATCTTCATAGAGGTCATAGCGATGGTTTCATGAGGATTTTTTCACCTCGCAAATCGCTGGACATCCCGTTGATCTAGGAAGTGGGGTGACTTTTTTGGCCAACAAAAATGACACAACGGAGTATATTCCATATATATATATGTGGGTTATAGATGGTTATAGTATGTTTGTTGCCCACTTACCCACTTACAATCTGGGAAGCACCCGAAGCAGTGCGATGATCATTCACTTCAACATGGTACAATCTCGGTCAGGGGTCTCAAAAAATGGGTTAAGTGATGTTAAGAGGATGTTCTTCAACAACTCTACGAGGAAAATCCCACGCCGGTGGACATGGCACTGCTAATGTTTGCTGGCTACTCAGTATCCGTACCTACAGCTACTCTTTTTCACTCGGCCACCACATCTGGGTTTGTTGTGATAGCCTGCTGCCTGCTGGTCTGCTGGTTGCAAAGCTGCAGCGGAAAGACACCATGCAAGAACATTTACCATCTGGTTATGACAGTTTAAAATATTTTTAATAGGTAAACCATCTATTTCTATGGGCCATCTATACCATGATAACTACCCTCTGGTAAACTAACATAACTATGGAAAATCACATTTTTTTAATGGGTAAACCATCTATTTCTATGGGCCATCTATACCATGGCTATGTTAGTCATAACCAGAGGGTACCCACCATGGGCGACGCAACAAAAATCACCCGGGAGTTCACTCGCAGCAGGACGCACGAAATGCCACGTTGTTCGGCCAATGGTTGCTGTGAATCCCAGTAAGACTGGTAGTAAGAAGCATATGAACACATATTATACAATTAATTGCAACAGTTAAATATGTCCACTAATTTAATGTGCCAACTATATTAGTGTGCATGTATATCTATCGACACAGTTTTTTTTAGGCTATGAACTGAGTATCAACCGTATATCTGAGATGCACATCCCAGTGTTGACTGGCGTTGACTGTGCAGTTTTCATCAGGATGGAAGCCCGAGTTGGCCAACCACAGTTATGGCCATGGCTACCAGTTATAACTGGTTATTTCTATGGGATGAAAAACATTCTATAAATGGGGTTTTGTTAGTACTTATAACTGAACAATGGCCATAACTGCATGTTGTTTACTCCAGCCTTGGCATTGACAGCTTGGGAACGCACTTTTTTTTGACCATGCTTTTCGACCATGCAACGAGCCATAATTTAGAGTGACTTAAAGTGACTTAGAACCATGCAACTTGGGATGACTTGAGGTATCAAAAACCAAGGAAAATACTTTGACGCATCATGAACCAAATTGGTGGGGCTGGAATGACCCTGACCAGCACGCAATAATGGTTAGACAAATCACCTTGGTGTGGAAATTGTACGAACCAAAAAACATGGCAAATGGCAGGGAGGACACCGAAAAAAAACAGGGTTGGATTAGAATTGGATTCTTTTCATTCAGTATTCATTACCATCTGGTTATTTAGCATAGCCATGGAAAATGGCCCATTTATAGATGGTTCACCTGGGTTTACCTATTAAAAATTGTCATTTTCCATGGCTATGTTAAATAACCAGAGGGTAGTTCAACCATGTTCAAATCGGACGTCTGGGAATACTCCTTTCAGCATGGAATCCTCACAATCAAATCGGCAAAGAACAATCCTGTGGTCCCGCACATCTTGCACTGGCAGGCTAATGACTTTCATCACTCCCTTGGCACCCGGCTGGTTATTTAACATAGCTATGAACAATTGCCCATTTATATATGAATCATGATGATTTACCTATTAAAAATTGCGATTTCCCATAGCTATGTTGATTTGCTAGAGGGTAATCCAAAAAAACAAAAAGTGACAATCTTACAGCTTCTTGATTGAAATGGTTCCTTTGACAGTACCATTTGGTGATGATAGGCATGTGTGCATACTTGAAGTCAAAATGAAAGAGGGAACAAGACACAAAAACAACGACAGACTCAAGCCCCCCATGCCCTTTCCTGGGTCAACCATCCATCCCGCTGCAGAAGCTAGGGCTTCTGCAAAAACAAACACTGGGTAGTAGACCAAATGGAGCAGGTAAAGCACGGAGAAAAAAACACATCTACACCACAATAGCCTTCAAGCAGTTAGACATAGTTAGACTTGACCTTGCACCGGAATAACGGGAAACTGGGCTGAGGCCATGCCGACAACGGCGTGCAAATTTCTGTGCCCGTCTTGAAAACTCTTTTCCACTCCAAAGAAAGGAACATGAGTGCCGGCAACAACCAAGAGCTAGAGACAGAGAGAGTGTGTGTGTGTGGATAAGTCTGTAACAAAACAAGGAAGGAAATAGTAGACGAATCTGGACACAGTTCGCTTACTTTTTTACAAATTGAGAATGCACAATCTGCTTGGTGGTTTCAACCCCTCTGAAAAATATTAATCAGTTGGGATGATTATTCCCAATATATGGAAAAAAATGTTCCAAACCACCAACCAGCAATTTACTGCAAACTACGAATACTGAGTGAATACTGCAGTGAACCTATCACCTCCTGGGTTTGTCTGAAAGGTATTCCGAAATTCCATTGAGCCTCATCTTCCGCATTGAATAATGGCTCAAAATATACGGAAAATGCCCCATGTTTTTATGCACACCCATTAGATATCATAGTGTTGGCCCTATATATCCCATTATATTCCATGAATTCCCGTTATCCCACCATGGTTAATTATCGCCCAATATATCCGAATTACATTCCGATGGAACAATGAAACTTATTGTTTCAGTCACAGTAGTTGATGATTGGAAATCTAACTATTTCGATATATCTACCATGAACCATATATCCAGTCTGGTTATATCTGGTTATAAACCAATGATGCCTACTTTTTATTATGGCTAAATAACAACAACTCACTTAAAGAAGGTCAGTTTGGGATGATTCCCCTACTGACCATCATCTTTCGTCAACGTTGTTGCGACGTCATGGTTTTGATGGTTAGATCTCAACTATTCTTATGTTCGGTGAGTTTAGTTATTCCAATATGTAATGGATTGTTGGCTGCTCCCTTTTCAATAAGGAATCCCATTGTTTTAACATGTTTTAACCATAAACAACATTTGACATGGTTTGACACTGCTCACTATTGAGCCATTAAACAATACCCCTGTCACATTTCATTGTATGTACAAGTTGCTTGAACATGGTTTTCCAATATATGGATTATCATAATCCCCAAGAAATTCGGCAGTATACCCTCTGGTAAACATACAAAAAACTATCGAAAATCACCATTTTCAATGGGAAAATCCACTATTCCTATGATCATTTTCAATAGCTATGTTGACATAACCAGAGGGTAACTCCCTATGGAAACCAATTCAAACAGGGTATCTTTCATGGCTCACGTACACCGCCCACACCGCCGACACCGCCGGGGCTCGGGTGTGGCGCTCACACCCCAGATCTCCGCGAGGGACTTGTGTAGAACGCTGGCCGAGACCTACACTTTTCACACTTCGGGGAGATCGGGGAGGTGGGAAAAAACTGGGACCAATGTGCATCCCACTTAGTAAATACTTTACAATCCAGACATATAACCTTATAACCCATAAAAATTCCCATATATAAGTGGGGTATTGGTTAAAAATTGTGTTAAATTGGGTTATGCATTCTATAAATGGGGTCATATATGGTTATATATACAAAGGACTTATAACTGGTGCTTCGGGTCATAACAGTGGGACTGGGACCAAATGACAACCCAAATTGCCACCGGGGATTCAAAACTGAGAGTTGGATGTGGAAAGTCCGCGAAGAACATGGAAAGTCCCCTCATTTTGGCTATGAAAGTAAGGGGATTTGAGTGATTCGCATATGAAAGTGTTGTTTATTGGCTATGAAAGAAAGGATATGAGTTTTTTTCGGCTATGAAAGTAAGGGGATTCAACCATCCAGAAAAAATAAAAAACATATGGCAGTTTAAGACACGAAAGCAAACATTTAAGTTACAAAGAGTTGGGTAGAACCAAAAGATAATATCAAACGTATTGGACCTATTGTTTTGCTAAGAGATGTGAATGCAACCACAAACATATTATTTTCAGAGGTGCATGAATTGACTATGGGAAACCCTACAATTCCTTCATATAGTGATACCCAAAGAGAGAGCAACATGAAGCACAATCAACCATCAAAACATCTCAAATCTTATATTAACTTGATTGGGGACTCCTATATACTGTATTTAGTGGTCATGTCAAGTTTTCCTTCAACCGACCCGATGGTGTTTGTGGGAGTGGTGAGAACAACAAATATAACAACAAGAGTATAGTTGACTAAAACAAATTTGTGAATAAATTGTGAATCATAGTGATTCACAACTATGCTCGCAGCAAAATGCTGCTATGCAACAACAAACATCTATCCGGTCCGCAACAAGAAAGGTGATATAGGTGATATACTCCATACAGATTTGATCCACAAAAATGGAAGTTTTGAAAACACAAAATTTTGATGGCACCTTTTTTAAATGCGAAGAGTGTTTGTCGACACCATCGCATCTGGGATCTCTGATCCTCCCCGTTTGAAGTATCCACGTAACTACTTTTTTGTAGTACTGTTTGTGTGGATATGTTTCTGGTGTGTTCTCTTTTTAAATCACCTTCAACTCATTTTTTTTAAATGATACTGGTTGTACATACTGGTTGTAAAAATTGTTTATCTGCTCATGCATTTTGCCTAGTTGTTGTACGTAGTTCAGATATAGATGATGTGTAGATGCATAAACGTCGGAGGGTCGGAGAGTAGGAGGCTAGGACGGTAGAGGGGTAAGAGCTTGTCTTTGCTTTACTAAACAAAGACTTTCCTTGTAGTTATTCACCACGCATTCACGTCTCCATCTTATATCCATATTCTTTATACAGACTGGTTATGCCTCCATTTTTCATCCATTTTTAGACCCACACTTTCTTCGACCCACACTTTCTTCTACATTAGTTTACTTTCTGCACAGAGTTCTTCAATATATTGTTTCAACACACATATCAAATGGCCATTCATACAGTTATGGCCATTTACCAGTTATAAGTGGTTATAAATGGGATTATACATTCTATAAATGGGGTTATAAGTACTTATAACTGATAAGTGGCCATAACTGTAGCTGTTGAAAGGATTTGCATGTCCACTCGCACCTGCCGAGTAAATGTTTGCTGCTGGGATTCAAAAACTTCCATGGTATCAGCGTTGTGGCACCGGCTCTCGATGGCACATGGTGACATAGCACTTTGGGGTCACCCATTTTGGGAACCACTCTTTTTTGATCAATGGTACTCAAACATACTGATTTTCTTCTCCGCTTGCTATCATATTCACCCTGATATTCGTGGGTTAGTCATACGAACAATGATGAATCCACATCAATATTTCGAAAAACTCAACTGAGCCCTGCCAACTGGCAGTGGTCCTGTGGGCCGAAGCAAAATATCACACAAAGGCCACAGGTTGATTTGTTGCTTATCAAGTGATATCCCCACTTGTTCGTTGAACATATATTCTCGTCTGTTTGCTTGGTTGTTTTCCCATTTGGGAGTAGAGGAACATATTTTGAATCCCTCTTTTTGATGGTCGCAGCTCATGTTTGTTGATTACGACGCCATGTGGCTTCGTTTGTCAAAATAGATTACCCTCTCGCTCCAAGTGTTGGTGAAACATCATGTTCCCCATTAACTAAGTACCTAGACCCCCCAAGTTACCCAACAATTTGAACTGAAAAATATTAGTCGGTTGGGATTATTATTCCCAATGTATGGAAAACTAAAAAATGTTCCAAACCATCAACCAGTGAATACTGTTAATTACCCACTCTCATGGCTGCTTGGAAGAGTTAATCATCATGTCCCTCATCATTTCGATCCCAAATTTCTTGGTTTTTGACAATAGGCCCATGATTTTCCCATGTGTTCACGATAAAAAATGGCCCACATCAAGGGAATCCTTCCCCCTATCAGCTCCCAGCACCTTCAATGGCGCACGTGAGAAGAGCTTCACCAACCTTGCAGAGATCAGTTCGCAATCTGGAGATGATTCTCGTGAAGGAAGAATGGGGTATGAATGGGATCAATAATATATATATATTATTAATAATATCCCATTCTTTCTGATCATAATGGGGATAAATGTTGATAATGATAGGAAGAACAACACTAACAATAACAAAATAAACAACACATATACATATGGATAGTCACAATAATAATAGTAATAATGATAACGGTAATATTGACATATGACACAATGTTCATAATAGTGAGTTACATATTCATAACAACATAATAGTAGTAGGATATGGTTCAAAAAGATAAATGTGATATAGATAATAACGAGACTCAACACCAGACTAAAAACACCAGGGCAGAATTGGATAAAATCACCAGCAATAATCAGAAAATTTAGTCTTGCGATACAATGTGCTGTTTTCAGGGATCTGATGAAAATCAACTAGCAAATATGGGTATGGATCCAACCAGCATTATAGTGTTGAGAAAATCGGCTTCCCGTCAGATCTCCATCATATGACCTGACCACATCCCGTCTATCTCTACAAGTCGTGTGGCCCCCGTTAACGAAATCGCTAAGTTGGGGTTCACATAACTTCAATAACTATGGTTTATTGTACTTATAACTATAGTGTTCATGGGGTTTATGAACCAAACTAACACTGGGGGGGGCCACATTGTGGTATATTCGAAGATTGCTCATGATTAACTCATAGGACTCCTTTAATAATCACCAACAGTAAAACTGTGTCTGACTCCTTTGATAACAGCTAATTCAGCACTAGTTTGATGGTTAAAATTCCTCTGTGTCCCACACCATGGGCTCAAGATATGCGAAAACAGTTTAGTTTGGATGATTTGCGGGTCTCCCCATGTTGGGAAACTGCCATGGTTAAATCCTCGATCCAAGGTGCTGCAACCCCAAGTCAGGTTTCTTGGTTTATATACCCGGCCTGGTAAACATACAAAAAACTATGGAAAACCACCATTTTCAATGGATAAATCAACTATAAATGGCAATTTTCAATAGCTATGTTAAATTGCCAGAGGGTAACCATAGATATAGCTACAAAAAAAAACGAGTTCTTGGAGTTCTGGTTACCAACTGATTGCGAGCTTTGACCCATTGACACTAGAGTGATATGAAGATGGGTCAAAACCTATGATTATCATATTTGGGGACATTACATTGTATACTCTTAGGTTTTGATCATCAATTATGAATTTCCCTGTTATGGAGAATACCTGTTATTTGGGTAGCAGTTTGAATAACCATATTAACCATCAAATATGGTAAACCATCCATTAAATTAACCGTTTAAATAACCATATTAACCATCCATATTTTTGATTAACCATATTAACCATCCATTAACCATCCATTAAATCATCCATTAAACCAGCTATTTTAGGGTACCTCTCCTAGGCGACTCATAGCCGGCTCATAGCCATCCCTGGGGCTCCTACGGCATCGCAGCCACCGCAGCCACCTGGCAGTTCACTTTGGGGTTGATGGTGGATAGATGTAGATAGTAGATACCGAACTATAGTAGATGTAGATAGATGTTTTTGGGTTTATGGTGGTAAATATCTCGAACTATAGTTTCTACAGTTTCTATATTGTTTTTTTTCATTATGCCACATGAAAATGATGACAATCCAACTGGTTTATGATGAAAGTACAGAAAAAAGTGAACAAATACATATCATGCTTCATACACTGGAACAAAAACATGGAAGACACTATGAAATAAATGAAGTGAAACCTGAAAATGATGAGCCATGGTCCAGTCAGAGCAGTGCCGAATGATCATCCTCCAATATTCGTCTACATTCGGCCTTTGACCATGGCACATACAAGGTGGTGGTGCCCGCCCCGCAGTTATGTTTGTTGGTTGATTTCGCCCATGAAGTATAAATATACCTAGGTCCTACTATAAACCCAAGTTATTGGAGTTATGTCTGCCACCTTTGCCAACCATGGGGCACCACCGTGTATTGTAAACACAGATGGCTATGGTGAAGCAGGTATGAAACAATGGTGAGGAGACAACCGCTTAGGGGAGTCGCGGCAGGGCCTAAGCAAGAAAACCAGAGTACAAACAACCCAATCGATAGTTGGCCTGGAGAATCATCATTGTAAGATATTGTAAGAGTAACCAGTGTGATAATCATCTAGAATCTAGAATTCATTAACCGGTGGTGGTTTCAACCCCTCTGAAGAATAGGCAGTTGGGAATATTCTTCCCAACTGAATGGAAAATCATAAAATTCATGTTCCAAACCACCAAGCAGTTAATGTTATGAAACATGGTTCTATTAGGGCGCACAGTTGTCATGACAGGCATGAGCTCAGATGGTTGAGATCCGCCATGTTTTTCATCAGCTTGAGACTGATAGGAACAAACTCGCACTGGGCTTTTCTAGATTTCTTGGTTACAGCTTATAATGCTGGACACTGTCCCCCAATTTGGAGAAAAAACTACATCTCAATATATATGTATATATATAATATTATATAATATCATGATTTGCCAAGATGGTTAATGGTTTCTAGTTTCAACCCATCCCAAAAACGCTCATGAGTGACTTGGATTGGATAATAAATGATAATCATCTCAAGTAGGCATGGCCAAGAAAAGTGTCCATCCTTAATACTACACATGCAAAATATCTGAAACCATGAAACTATTAAATCAGCAACCCAATGTCATACATAGACCATGTGGCTTTGACTCATTCCTACACCCTCCAGAAAGCAGCAGTCCACCTCCAGCGCGGGGCTTTCCAAATAAGGCAAGTTTTGAAACTATGGCTGTGGAAGCAAACAAGTGAGACCCGTTTTGGATCCTTGTGTTTTTGTTTCATCTGTTGTCTTTGTTTTGTGACGTCATCTATATATATATATATGTGTGGTTGCTTTTGTTCACTTGGATGTCAAAGACCCTACTCAATAACTGGGTCGTGATATGTCGTAATTATGCATGCATGACTGCCCAACTGTAGTAGTCCAGCTATGAATCATACATGAAATATCTGGAGAACTTTCTAATCTATTGACGACTTACTGGGATATCGAGAGGGAAGCGTACCGGCAGCAACCAAGGACAATCCAACTGTACTAATATATGGCATGGTGTCGCGTATGGACTTTTTAGGTAGTAGGCCTGTACTTTCAGTAACATTGCCAACTTTATTGGGTCCTTGGAGGGTCCAGGTACAAACCATACATGTTTTGCAGGTAGACGATGCCAGACACTGAGCCAACTGTGGCAACTGTGTAGACATGCCTGGAGGAGGTTTTGATCCAAGCTGCTGCGATTTACCATTTTTTCTGCCTCTTATGCCGTCACTTGGGGGTTTCCATAGTCATGGGGGTACCCCTTTATCGCTGGATGGTTGATTTCATGGAAAATGATCTCATCTATAAATGGATGGTGAACCTACTTAAAGTTGATAATTTATGGAGGATTTACCACGGTTGATGGATCATGGATAATCCTACTAAATCCCATCGAATCAATGGATGATAACTGGGGGTAGCCCGGCTAGACAACTCGCAAACCTCCAGCTGCTCAGGATCCCAGCTGCACAGCATTGGAAACTCACCGGGATGGTGAGTCGGATTTTCTATCAACTCATTCCGCCCAACAAATGCGGAATTTTTGGCAATGCCCGGATAGAAAAAACTGAAAAAATGACATCACGCGCCAGCACAGCATTCGCAGTTGACTGTTCTATCTTTTGGGGCTTGCTCAAGTTGGCTTCTTTTTGGGTGAGAAACGAAAACTCACCGAAACAATACCACCAAGCTGGCTCCGACCTCGGCGACCTCAAAATGGCGTCACCTGGGATGATCTGCATCCTCTGGGATGGAGTCCCCCCCTTACCAACTCCTACAGTTATGGCCATTGATCAGTTATAAGTTATAAGTACTAACAAAACCCCATTTATAGAATGTATAATCCCATAGAAATAACCAGTTACAACTGGTAGCCATATGGCCATAACTGTATCTTCATCCTCATTTTCGGGCGAGGTCGGCCGCCGAGCATTTTTTTGCTGCGAGGTCGTCAATCATCTTTCTTTTCTTGACCACTTTTGGGCTCCTGAGCAGGAAACGCTGGGTTGCTTCGAAACTTTAAAACTGAAAGGGACACATTTGGGATCCCAAGGGGCCTGTGGGCATGATCTGTTGCTTTGAACCGGCTAGAGCTGCTATGGTAAATGGACTGTCACCATGGCTAAAATGGGACTGCGATAAAACTATTGCCTGCCAGTTTCGGAGAAGGCATTCTTTCTGGTCCGGAAGCAGTGGTTGAAACCCATTCACTCACATGATGTACAGATTGGAGTTTCAACTGGGAGTGAAGCATTATGGGCAAGCCCCTGTGGCTACCATTTCGGGCCCTTACCAACCTTGAAACATGTGGGTGTGTCTGAAAATGGGGGAACATACTCCCCAAATGGCCCATCTAACAGGAAGTGATGATTGTCCGTGGGATTTTGTGGTACCTATGTTCAGGCAAAGCCATTTGAGATTTTGAGTTTATGGATTAGGGTCTACCAAAAAGAACACGAACTGCGCAGCTCATGTCCTGTATCCCTCCGTATCCCATATTTGGGCCCCATTAAGGATAGATCTATCCCCTATAAACCATAGTTATTGGATGTTACATAGATCTATTTTCCCTCAATATTCATCCAATGATTTGCCATGGTTCATAAGTTAATATGTCCATTAAACAATAATATCCAATAGATTATCCAATTATGGATGTTCCCTCAATTATTGGATGTTATTGGATATTATCATACATATCCGTTAAACAATAACATCCAATGGATAACATCCAATAAATTGGAGTTGGAAACCAAGATGTTCCGAACCAATTTTCCCAAGGGTTCCGCCTCGTTTTTTGGGTGCTGCACCGCCACCACTTTCCTCCGGGCGTGGGAGGAGTTTGGATGTGCCCCGTTTTTGGATGTCTCAAGAGTCACATCTTGACATGGTACATCGTCACATCTTGACATGGTACATCGTCACACCTAGACCCTCCAAGTACCCCATGGTCCAGTGGTCCAGGTCCCACCACAGCCACCTCGCAGTCTTCTGGGCATGTTTTTCTCTCTTCCTCAGAGCCACAAGTGTCCGCTGGGAACCTGGAAGTCGACCGATCACTATGTGGATATCACTGGAGCCACAAGAATAATCCGTTTTGGTATGTGATTTTTTTTTTGGGTTGGGATACTGTATATCAGAAGATTGAGCCATTTCCAAATGATCAAAATGGGGTTGTTATAGCCTGAAGAGATTTGTCAATTTAACGGGTTGCAAGGTCAAAAGTGTTCTGCAACCCTATACCTCCGAACCAATCCCTTTCCCAAAGTTACAGATATATTTTGCGAAGTTCCCTTACCTACTTTGTTCATGACATGCCGCGTTTTGATTTTAACATGATATTGTAGTACCACCATCTGCGTCCATATTATCTATATATATATATATATCAGAACAATGGTGTCAATCAATCTTTAACAATGGATTTCCATATATTATATTATATTATACTATATTATATTATATTATATTATATTGTATTATATTGTATTATATTAAATATTATATTATATTATATTACATTACATTATATTATATTATATATTATATATTATATTATATATATATCACCCTGCCAGACTCTATTCATCTCTATTCCAACAGATACAAATTCCCCTTGAGTCATCGGTCGACCGGTGGTTTCAAGCCCTATGTGGCTCATTATAGGATATTATAGGGATCATCATCCCAAATATGACTGATGCTTGCAGTACATATCTAAAACCAACCAGCAAACAAATACCAGCCCCAAATTTAGATGGTTATTCAAAAAATGTCCAAACAGTCCCTCAAAAAGGGGCCAGCCATTCCCTATCATCGCGCACTCCAAGCAACTTCTCCATGATGGTCTGCTTTTGCTCGTGAATCACTAACCTCATTGGCTGCTGTTTGATTTGATTGATCCAATTATCGAATCAAAAGTGGACCCAAACTTTGGATGGCCCTGAACGTCGGCCGCCCATTTCAAGATGATTTACATCTGGAACATGCGGACTTTTCAGGCAACAAGTTAAAGTAAGTTTCCGAAGGGTATCAGTCTACCCAGAATTCACACACATCCGTCTGTATTTTCTTTTTGTTCTTCCGCTAGTTGTTTATCACTGTTTATCCTTGTCGTCTTGTCGTTGTTGTTGCTGCTGTTGTTGTTGTTGTTGTCGTGGTTGGTTGTTGGTTGTTGGTTGTTGGTTGTTGGTTGTTGGTTGTTGGTTGTTGGTGTTGTTGATGTTGTTGTCGTCATTGTTTATTTTTACTTTGTGAGTGTTTTTTCTTTGATTTTTCTTGCCCTTGCTGTTACTCTAGTGTGATAACTGCTTCAGTTCAAATACCATTTCACTCCATGGGTCAACGTTCAATGGCCCATGTCGAGTTCATGATATAAATCCCATGTGTTGGTGGCTAAATCCCATGTTATTGGTTGAATCCATGTTTGTCTGGTGAAATCCTGATTTACGTGGTTATGTTCGTGGTTAAATCAGTTACCCTCTGGTAAACTAACATAAATGTGGACAATCACAACTTTTAATGGGTAAATCAACGAACTAGTTATGGGCCATTTTCAATAGGTATCTTAGTTTACCAGAGGTTATAATCCATGGTTTATCATGTTTTATCCACCAGTTGTGTTCATCAAAGACAATGAGACACCGAGGGCTCCGCCATCAACTCCCCAATCAACAGCTCGCTGCCCTGAGCCGCCCTCCGAGCAACAAGAAGGTCTCCAGCAGGAGCGTGGCAAAGGAGCAGCTAGCGCCGGCGATCACCTCTACAGCGGAGATAAATGGAGATAAGCAATGTGATGGGGATGTGACGGGGATGTGATGGGATAGAATTTGGTCATGTTTTTTGGGATGGATAATGTTGACCTACGATTTGGAAAAACCCACCCTAAATAAATAAAGCTAACCATCAGAGGTGAACATTACTAAAACACTATGATCCCACATTAGTAATGACTAGTGATGGGATAGTCATGATGGAAATCTAGGGAACGAAAAAAAGGATGATACTTGCGTCGCTTAAAATGGAGCACGAGTAAGAAGGACATCTCTACGCTATAGATTCTAGATATTCTAGATATTCTAGATACTGACTTTAGAAGGTCTCAAGGATATCAGGATATTCTTGCAAACACAATGAGTCCACAATAGTCAACAAGCTCAAATAAAGATCAGTTGTTGGCTGGTTGGTTGCTGTTACAAACCAACATTGAAAAAAATCACACTTATGTCATTGTGTCGCTATTTTTTGCCTGAGTGGGATGTTGTGGACAAAGCAGCAGGCATATGATCTATCTGTTTTTTTTGGTTCAGTATTGCATGGATCTACTTCCCAAATCAAAACAAACATATGGTCATTGCGTTTCGTCCAGTCATCCCAACATCGCAATGGACAATCCCTTTTTTGGAGATCACTTACCTACTGAAAATGTTGCGCTTTATCATTGCCACTTTAGATCGCAAATGTGTAGGACAGAATAACAATAGCCCCTGATGGAACAATAATTTCATTAGCATCATTTTACACTAGTAGGATATTATACGTTCATATCTTTCTATTTTGGTGGTTGTGGCATCATTTCATTGACGTGTGAAAAAGAAGCCCTTTTTCGCCTTCGCATTGAAGCTCTCAGGCGCCACGAAGGTTTCCACAAAGTAGTACCTTGAAATGGGGAGTGAAAACCTATGAAATTACTGTGACTGGGCGAATAAACTGAATAAACATCCACTCGGCAGCCATGACTTAGGGTACCGTTTGGGTCCTAGGGTTTTGACTCGTAGCCAAATGGCCATCATCCTGCATTGCAAGTACTTGCCAAAAATCCCTGGGAATCTGTAGCCATTGAGTATGAATATGAAACGGGATGAAACGGGGGTGATTTGTGGGCTGGAGTATCTGGTCAGGAACTATGTGGGGCAAGCCACAAAGTCAAATAGTTAAGAACTCCTGCCAGGCAAAGTTGATTGGAATCATAACTGGTTGGTGGTTTCAACCCTCTGAAAAATATTTGTTGGGATCATTATTCCCAATATATGGAAAAAACATGTTTGAAACCACCAACCAGATAAGGTCGGTGTGGAAAAGCAAAACAAATGAACCAGCAACATGGGCCTTCCATAGCAGCCAACCAACATGGGGATACATGGGGCTGGTCTCAGCAGTGTAATCTTGCCAAGAGAGTTTTCATCGTTGCTGAGCACCTTTCCATCTACTGTGGATATCTGGTTGGTAGTTTTAACCATCTTAAAAAATATTAGTCAATGGGAAGGATGACATCCCATTCTGATTTATAGAAAATAAGAGCCATGTTTGAAACCACCGGCCCAGATATATACAAAGCACTCCAAAGTGGCAACATGTTCTTGATGCAAATCGCCGCCGGGTGATCATGGCCGCAGAAGCTTATCCAGTTATCAAGGGTTTGTTCATTGTTACCCTTGAAAGCCAAACATGGAATCAAAAAAAATGCCCGGAGATAATTGAATATAGCTATACAATTAACACGAATAGTTCGTTGATTTGCCTATTAAAGATGGTGATTTTACAGTTTGCAAACTGTTAGTTTGCCAGAGGGTATTCAGCTAACACCACTTTTTGGAGGACATCATCTGGTCAGCGACCCCTTCGACGAACTGTGGGCACCCCAAGAGGAATGCGCCAATGAAGGCTACGATCACCTGCCCAAGGGCGGCTGGGGTAATACATTGTGGAAATCCCATGGAAATATCACCGAAGTATCAGAGAAATAGCATGGAAATCCAATAGAAATCCCACAGTAATTAATCCCACAGAAATATCATAGAAATCCAATAGGTCCAAAGCAGAATTCATTGTTTGCCTGTGTACCGAAGTTCGTCGCAAAACGAAGGCCCTGCTGATGCCTCAGGCCACTTAGTGAGGGCCCTCAAGATAGCGAAGTTGGTGGATTTCTGGGTTGACTGTGGTTTTTACATAGTAGATACATGTACATACTACAGTGATATGTGGGGGTACAGGTTATGAACCAACTTGGAAGCGGAGGGCCACGTCTTGTCGATAAATGTGTATACACAAGAAATAAAATGTATCGGAGAAGTCAAACCTAGGAACGCAACAGCATGAACAAATATCAACAGCTGCTACAGATATGTCTGAAGACACCTTTTGATTGGAGACTTGGAGGTGCAGATTGAGGATGTTTTTTTGCACCATCTGGGCAGGTCTGCCAAACAGCCGCTGTGCAAACCATGTGTAGTAAATTGAGTATATATATATATAATTATATATATATACGTACATGCATATAATATCATAGTTAATAATAGATATGTTTTTTTAATATTGGGCGTTACACTGTTCCGCGTATCAAATGCAAAAAGACAAAGTTGGGAGTCACCAAAGTGCTACCAAAAGTCTCAGAAATAAAATGGATCGAAACAAACTTACTGCCAAACATGCTAAAAGTCAATATGAAACTAAATCACGTACCGTTGCCGAGGGACTGTCGTTTCTCTGTCCCATAGACTCAATAGATTCAATAGATCTCAACAGGCTGGACATAATCAGCTCACTGTTGGATCCAAAAGCAATCTTTTCTGAGGAACCAACTTTTCACTGGTCAGGAAAGCATGGATTGTATCAGTCAAATGCGCTCATTCTTTGAAGGTTTCCTGCAGAACCAGTTCTGAGTCCTGAGACCTGAGACATACAGTGGTTTCCTAAAATAGGGCTAATCATGGCTACCCCAAATCATCCAGACAAAATTGCAGCATTTTCGTATTGAAACCATTTGAAAGCCATGATTTTGGGGTACTCTCTGGTATTTTAACATAGCTATTGAAAATTGCCAATTTAGTTCGTTGATTTACCTATGAAAAATGGTGATTTTCCAGTTCGCAAACTGTTAGTTTACCAGAGGGTATCCACTGGCTAACTATCCATCATAATCCCAGCAACCCCCAGCATGCCATCCATTCCCTACGTTTAGCACCAGTAAACCACAGGAAACCTCCATTCCGCTGCCCCGTCTTAGCGCCACCGACGGAAGGGGCTCTGTCCGTCGCTGACCGGTCAATGGGGCGACCTGATGCAGAGATGGAGCGGAGATGGGCGGGGGCTTTGGGCACCGGACTTCCCAGGTGGAAGTGACCAACACTGGGCATTTATATTATGAATGCGGTTGATGATTAATGGTATAATGGTGTATATATATATATAT
>Ga0126342_10002906_pt1 | contig 27563 bp, 25 predicted proteins | sample Cyp1metagenome_FD_92528 | JGI IMG/M metagenome (GOLD analysis project Ga0126342, IMG submission 92528) | Coral microbial communities from Lord Howe Island, Old Settlement Bay, Australia - Cyphastrea 1 metagenome | ecosystem: Host-associated > Invertebrates > Cnidaria > Coral ... | reverse complement strand
TAGATAGCTAGATAGATAGGTAGATAGATAGATGGATGGATAGATAGATAGATAGATAGAAAGATAGAAATAAAGATGGATGGATAGATAGACAGACAGATAGATAGATAGGTAGATAGATAGATAGATGGATAGATAGATAGATAGATGCATAGATAGAGAGAGATAGATAGATAGATAGATGGATGGATGGATGGATGGATAGATAGATAGATAGATAGATAGACATAGAGATAGGTAGACAAACAGATCGATAGGTAGACAACTACAGCTACAACTGCAACTAAACTACACTACCACTACCGCTACAACTACAAATGCAAACATACTACGCTACAGTACGCTAATGACACTACACTACACCACTTACACTACACTACATTGACTACACTACACTAATCACAGGACAACTTTGACAACTGCAACTACTATTACTACTACAGGTGCAGCTACAACTGCAACTAAGCTACATTGCATTACACTACGCTACACTAATTACATTACACTACACTACACTAGAGTACAACTTCGATTACAACTACACTACATTACACAACACTACGCTACACTAATTGCACTACAACTACAACTACAAGTACAAATACAACTACAGCTGCACTACACTAATTACCCTACACTACGCTTCACTAACTACAACTGCAGCTACAACTGCAACTACGCTACTTTGCACTACATTACACTAGACTACACTACAGCACACAACACTACAGGACACTACACTAAACTGCTTTACACTAAACTACACTACGTCACACCATAACTACGACTGCAGCTACACTATGCTAATTACATCCTCTCACGTTGCTTCACCCCACCCTGTGCATCATTTTACACCCAAAAAAACCGTTCTAAAATGGAATCTATGAGGGGGTCTTAGAACTCAAAAATGTTGGCTGCTATTCCGTTTTTGGATTCTAAAATGGGTTCTTAAATGGTATCTTTCATTCTTTTAAAAAACATTGAGAAAAAAGCTTGTTGAAACCATCGCATTTCAGAAAAAACGATGAGGAAATCTGCACCCCAAAAAATAGATCGACATGGGGCCAATCAAAAAACACACTGCAAAGAGCACTCCATGATACTCCATAGCATTTTTCAGTGGGTGGCGGCCGCAAATGGTCTTGTCATTTCCTACCTACGGAGCCAGGTTTTTGCCCGCAATCTTTGCTTCCTTTCTTGCAAAGTACACCCCAACCCGAATGCCTTCAGAATGTCCCCTAAGTCACCCCTTTTCAAATAAACTTCGTTTTGGGCTACTTCCATTTCCCGCACGATTGTTTGTTTACTTGTGCGACCAAGTAAATTTTCAATAAAACAGCAAACTCATACATGCAGTTTTTTCCAAAACAATAGTGTTTTTGCGTCACAGGAGAAAAACAAGGAACAAATCATCACATGCGGAATTAGCAAGCAGCTGCATGTGGGACTACAGCTGTCGCAGCTGTCACTTGAAAATATGGTAAGTTTGCCTGTCTTCATCAGGATGGAGATCGTCAGTGGAGGCTCACCACTGACTGGACTCTTGTTCCTTTGGGATATTTCGGGGGGCTGGGCAGCTATGGCATAGAGATGTCACGCTAGACAATGCACCTTGATGATTTATCTTTGGGAAGGGTTCTGGAATGGTTTCCTGCTTGGCTACACGTGTGAGGTACCAGCTACTGCAAGGGGAAACCATTTTAGACCATTTGTCTGCTTCGATAACTTAGATATGTTCATTTGTTGCACAGGCATTGGTCTACTTGTATAAGAACAAAAGATGGCAGAAACAGTTTTTGCTGACTTGGTTACCCCTGAAAATCATTGAAAATTGGGTTGTACCTGTCTACCTGCCCCTGGAGGTGTTTCTCTTTGGGAAGAGCTGAACCCACAAGTTCCCCCAGTCAAAAAAGTTCTCACAAGAGATCAAGAAACAAACCGAACTGTGAATTTGTATGAATTTGTCAATTTTTTCTACCATGTATCTGTGTATTATCCTTTTTTGTTTATACCAAATGGCATTTGTTCTGCCATGTTGCCGCGACATAGTGCAATCGAGCCTTGTAAATCATCAAAAACTAATTAAACCATGGTTTCAACAGGAGGATCAAACTGGCAAATTGCTTTCAACCACCGGCTCACTAGGAATAACAAATACCTGCACAAAACAAGCGCCATACATCATCATATAGTAACATATATACACACTTCCAAAGTTCTACAATGCTTACGCGGCTGGAAGTGCTACAATGTTTTTTTCGTTTTAGAACCCCTGCATCCAGAAGTTGTGGGTGAGGTGACCACTGCAACCATTGCGACAATTCCAAAAAAACACAACTCCAAACACCTTTCGGCCCACCAGTATCAGTGGATTCGCTTTGCCATCCACGCATCACAACAACTCACCTCTCCTATAGTGTCCTATCTTTGACACTTCCGCCACCGCCTTGTGCGGAACTACTGGTATGAATATGCATATATATAAACATATATAAATATAGATGATAATATAAACATATATAAATATAGATGATAATAATAATAAATAATAATAGTAACTCAACAGAATTGAACTAATCTAGTGAAAAGGCACAAGGATAGTCTCATTGAAAGGATTGTGGGAACCATAGACATTCTGATCCAAAGGTGCCAGTGCATCTGCAAATGCTGCCCAGGTGATGGGCAAACGTACCATCTGTAGGCCCAAGGAAGATATGGCCGATAAATCTCGCTCACCGATGAAAGAATGTCGGTGGGAAGTGAAGGCTTGGATAGTAAAGTTGTAGCCTCAGTTGGCAGTGTGTCAAAACCAATAGTACCCCTGTAGTTCACATCAAAATAGCTGGGATTTATGGATGTTCATCCCACTAAAAATGTATCTATAGGTATTGACCCATACTCAGTTAACAAAAAGGCCAAAAGGATCCAAAAGGCGTCTTGCTTCAAGTGACATCTTCCTTTCTTGTCCACTCTTCAGACTCTCAAGATTACAAGATTGTTGAACAACATCTAACATATGATATTCACAGATGTTGGAAGTCTCCTTGCTATTTGGGCCATCATGTTCGGATCAGGTGTTTTCATTGACTTCGCACAGGCAGTGGTATTAATGTTCTGTTTAAACAATACTGGTTACGTTGGAGCAGGTCTGAAGGTTGCTCAGCGTAAGTAGCCTTGTCAAGCTTTTCACTCCTTCTTGAAGATTAAGTCACCAGCAGCTACTTACTTGCTGTGTTTTTGAAATGTTCCTAGTTCTGTAGGTTTTTAAGTCAGCAGCGTTGGGATTAAGTCACTAGCAGCTACGTGCTTAAAATGTTCCTAGTTCTGCAATGTTCTGTAGGTGTTTTACCGGAGCCCTACCTATAGTCTCCCAGAAGAAGTGCGATCAAAAGAATCCAAAGAATCTATTAGAATCTACTACACCATCATAATCATACTATCCAGCATATATGTGCCAATGAAACTCTCCCTCACCCAGTGAATCCAATCCCAGTATCCCTTCGTCTTGTTGAGTTCAAACGTGAGATTGCCTTCAGAGGTCCAAGGCATTGAGCTGACCGCTGGAGGTAAACAACGGCCTTGGACGTCTTGGTCCATGGTTGAAACATGCGTGCCCGAGTCACCCGAGTAGAACCAATCCTCCAAGCACAACCAGCCACCCAGATTCACTCCAGCCAGGTGTCCAGGCAGTCCAAAAGACTGGCTAGACACATCCCGTGGAGCTTGAGGCCATTCAAAGGACCTGTTCTGCCAACAAATGAGGAAAGTCACCGTCACGACCCCAAGGCCTAGGATTTGACGTTTCCATCTGCAGAGCTGTGCCCCTAGAGGCCTGCCTGGCTGGCCCTGGGGGCTTGGTTTGGGTGCGTTGTAATTTTCGTTCAGCGGAACTGCTCGAGCTGCTGACTCCATCAAGGCCATGGCTGCAATGTCAAGCGCGCCTTTGGTGCCTTGCAGATCTTGAATTTCTCACTTGGCGCTGTGGAGGATGAAGTTGCTTCATTACAATCATCATCAATCATCGCAGTATGCATTGATATGCATTGCAAAGTATGCACAGTGTAACAAACTTAATGAATCTTAATGATATAAATGACATAATCATTACCGTGTTATTCGGGAAGGTTTGCGATACAACATGCATCTTGTTTACACCACGTACTTTTTCTCTGTGGGTCCAAGTAAGCACTCGTCTTATGCTGATCCGTCGACACGCTGGCATGCAGCATCAAACCAGCAAACAATGAGAGACTGAAAGACACCCAAGACAGGTACGAACTATCTGTGGTGTTCAAAGTTGCAGTCGGCCTAATCCCAATCCCCAATCCCTCCAATCCGCGTTTGCCACAGTAATCCGTTCAATCCGCAATCCCGTGAAATTTGTGGAATGTTACGCGCCAAGTTATTGAGCTCAAATTCTTTGGCGCCTTCAGCTTGATTCACATGCGGGAACAAGAAACTTACCAAAAAACTTTCCCCAAACCTCCCGGCACGAGCCGCAGAATAACCCCAAAACAGACACTTGAAAGCCAAAGTGAGCGTTTTGGGGGTTATTTCATGTTCCCCAAAACAGCGCACGAACGCTTTTGCTGGAGCTCTTGTGGAAAAAAAAAAACCAATGTTTTGGGTAAGGCACACATTTAGCTTTGCAGCTTAACCAGGCGAATTTCCAGAAGCGCAGGGAAAACCACCTGCAATCCGTAAACCGTCCAATCCGCAATCCCCCATTAGGATTGCCTTTGAACAGGCCAGACTATTGAACAACTATATGAAAACACATTTTATATTAATGTATATTGCATATAATATGATAATATAATATGATAATACAATTATAATACTACAATATCAATATAAACAATTACTCACAATTATACAAACTTAATAAACCAATGCATATAGTTCCTCATTCCGGTGAATGCCTCAAGTTTCTGAGCTCCAGACACCTCCAGAACCTCCAGATCCGGCCTCGCAGGGAAACGATCTTTGGCGCACGGTGCTGATATAAATGATCTGCAAAATCAAAAGGACAATGTATCAATGTATTTTGATGTCGACCAAACTGAAGAAGTGAGCAATTGCATTTGGGCCACGATCAATATTTGGTATCTAGCTCCAAGTCGTCAATTTTTGGTGAGTGTGTGTATTTGTTTTCCAAGTTTCGGGAAACCGTGTTCTTAGTCCTTGCATTCCTTGTGTGTTCCAATGTATTTTGATGGTTTTCGATTGTATGGTCTCTGCAAGTGATTAGATAGCTTTCAGTGAGGCGCACAGAGATCCAGAAGCACGCTGCTTTCCATGTGGTAGTTCAGCTAGGTCTGCTCTCCAATATGCGGCGGTGGTCTGCTATTTCATGTCCGCTTGCCAGATCTTACTTTCGTACAGAAACCTTCAAACAGTATAGGCATGTATAGGCGGGAAACCATCAAATTACATTCCCAAAGGACACATATTATGTGAAACTTGCAAGAAAAAGGAACAACTCTTCAACGAGGGGCCAGTGTCTGGCTGAAGCGCGTTGGATTGACTTTTTGGTTATCGTTTCTTTATCGTTCGGGTTATCGTTTGGAACACCTGGTGGGATCTAGAAAACAATGATGCTGGATTTTTTTTTAATATACTGTACAAAGTGTTTTTTATATGCTGTCTTTTGGCAAAGGCTGCTGGGCAAAAGCACAAAAAGTAAGCAAACATTATGGCAGCGTACGCCCCAATCAACGTATCACTCTCTGTCACGGAATAATAGGAAGCGCAAATCAAAAGAGATGGAGGAAGAGAGGAATGTAATTACATCATGTGTATTATCATTGCTTAAATGCCGGACCTTGTTCTTCCCTGTCGCCAAGATGGTGCGTTGGCAATAACTAGCGTTAAAGCCAAAGTTGGAGTTTGGGTTCTTGCTTACTCTCAAACAAATTCTGAATGCCTACTACACAAAGCATGGAATCACCTGCCTGATATGGAAATATGCTTTTGAACATGCTTTTGAGCACGAGCAAATTTCTTATCGTTTGTTGGTGAGTGAAATGATTCGTTTTCCAAGTCAACTATAGTCAACTTCCAGATTTTCTACTACGCGCGGCCTCTATTGGCAAGGACACCAGTAGCACCTGTGCCCGCAAAGCTCGTAGGTTTGAAGATTCCATGCTCCATGAGAACCATGAGAATGATGGCTGCTAGTTGCTACTTGGTGATATTGTTAGACTGTAGACGTTACTAATATTTACTAATCATTGCTAGTACTGTGCATCATTTCGCAGCCAACTTCATCCAACGATATATCCAGCTAGACATTCGACACATCGGGTCCGCACGAATCGTCGGCACCTGCAAGGTATGCTCCACCAACAGCCCGAAGAGCTCCGATGGCAGCTGCAGGGGGAGCAAGGTGAAGGAACCTGCAGCTGGTGTCACCTGTGGATCCGATGCCCACGATTGGTGTCCGAGGTTCTCCGGAAATCATGACTACTATTCCCATAGGATCCATGTATGGTATATATGCTAACATTGGGGGTATATTGATGGTAAATGTTACCATATATACCATACATGGATCCTATGGGATTGGATACTGCGAGTTAGATGATGTTGGATGATAATGGATGATCCGCCCATCCTGATGCACATTGAGATGGTGTGTCACACATGGCATGTATTTTGCAGCTTCTCCGGGCATCGAACTGATCCCTAAACCTGCTCAAAAAGCAGAGAAACCAACACCAAAAGGACAAGATCCTGACTGATGGCATCCAAAGATGGGCAAAGCCTTAGAACTGATAAGGCGAAGCTCCAAAAGTTAAAACTGTTGAGGTCGAAAGATGCCACGCCAAACATCTACTGGGCTTTGGGCAGTTCATCAAAGGACGCCATCTTTTCTGCATCCTCCAAGGGATGTGCGTCAGGCCTCTGGTACACCTCTTGTGGTCAGTATGATCACGTTGTATCTGTATATGATTGTATATGTGTGATCGGTGCCCTGCAGAATTCTTCATATCACTTTGATCAAGCAAAAACAACGTCCTGGTCCTGCGGAACAGTGATCAGCGGTAGCAAGGCCTGATTTGCTTTGCTGGTTCTGGCAAGGGGTGATGCAGAAAAACGATGAACAAACGAGACAAAGCCAATGTGCATTGACACGAAACAACTTCACAACTGTCAGTACCCATAATAGGATCCATGTATGCTATATATGGTAACATTTACCATCAATATACCCCCAATGTTAGCATATATACCATACATGGATCCTATGGGGTATGAGTTCATCCTGCAGATCGACGCCCACACCGGCCAGACCTCCAGTAAATCGTTGCGATACTTGGTGAGCACCTTGCCGCAGTGCATGGTGAAACTTGGCCCACGGATCCATTCTTGTGAATTGCGGCAGTTGGGGATATCAAAATGGAGAAATTGGCACAAAATACCAACACAAATTGCTTGATCACGTCGACCTAATTGACCTCTGCAACTGCCTTACACCAGTATGTGCGCTTTCATCTATCCAGACCTATTCAATGCATGTTAAACATACTACGAGATCTACGAGTACCTTGAAAGACAAAAATGACTTGTTCCACCCCCTCATAGTGACAATTCATGACAATTTACCACTAAATCATGGGTAACAAATGTGGTAAAATGAAGCGTTGGTACTTTCTTCGGATAATATGATCCACTCAGAAAAGAAAGAAAATCGCCTCACGAGTCGGGCTATCCTCGCTGAGTGCTGAGAGAAGCGAAGGCAGGGATACCTCGAAGACGGATGTGAAGCTACGATTACCGGAAACATGTTTTCTTGCGATTGCTATGGGTATGCGGGTTTTGACAATCACTTTTTTGGAATCGTTTCAGCTATCCATGCTATCCCATCGTTGTGAATCACGCAGAAGGAATGCGCCTACCCAAAAAAAACTGTTATACTTTGAGTTTGATTGAGTTTGAGTTTTTAAAATGCTAATTTCCATGAATTTTGTTTTTTAAGTTTTTTCCATGCTGCCCCCAACTTCCTATTTTGCCGAAATCCCCTCAACGGCATCGGCATCAGTATTCAAGCGTAATCCACTCAGTGCAAATAAATAGGCTACACATGGGTTGACAGCTGAGATTTCAGACTTCGGCGCAGTCGGTCAAGAAAGGGTCACACCTCGTCTTATTGTTGTGATTGCCACAGTTCGGCGTCATTCAACGAATTTACGGAATCTGGAGGCAACAACATATCATAGTTGAGATATGTGTAATTTATTTCAATTGGGCACGAGTGGAACCTGTTCATTCCCCCGAGTCTATATTGGTATCGTTGAGAGGCTTTGAACCCCAAACCATCCCACATTGACAGGCTAGGCTTCACACTCCATTCGCCTCTCTTGTGGACAGCGGTAAGCATCACCCACCAAACGGACAGCATCGACCTAGGCAGAGCTGCAAAACGTTCACAGCTGGTCAAGTTGCAGTCACATGCTCTGCCGCAGAATGACATGGAATAATGACCAGATTGATCCAGATTCCAGATGTTCACAGATTTTCTAGTTAACAAGTTAACATCATATGGAATGGTGATGAATAGCAAGCAATAGTGCCCATATTATACCAAATTGTGCCATTTTAATCCATGTTGAACCATGTTGAACCATGTTGAACCATTTAAAACCATTTTGTCTCTGCAGTCCGCTAGCTAGGCTTCATGCAGCATGCCGCAGAATGTCTCGACTCTTCTCTTGCACCAACGCCTGATTTCGATCCGCTGCATGCTCTGAAAATGCCGCAGTACCCCATTTGTGCAAAGAAAAAGGCACCAAATCTTGCTTGTTTTCATCTACCATCGACCTTCCAGTCAGTAATTACAAATCATCACAACATAAATGAACAATTTTTTCGGGACAAGCTCCTGATCCAGCCTGATGAAGTGGCTTGAGAATGCGTTCGCAGGCCTTGAAAAATGAAGACGCAAGGCTAAAAAAACTATGAAACCATGGCAGGAGTAATTTTTGGTCGTTGAGTAAAACAATCTACGTATTGAACGGTGCCTGTTGTGCATTCAGTCCTTTTTTTTGCTATCCGATTCTGTGATGATTGCCACTGTTTGCTAACTAATACTCCACAACTCAAACATGTCCATGCTTCATGACTTGAGCTTAAAGCAACTTTCAACATTATTTAAACATGTGCACTTCGGCTTAAGGAGTCCTCAAAAGATTCCAGAGGATGCTTCCGGCCTTCTCTTGCAAGAGCATTGGCCCAGGGGTGTTGATGGCCTGTCAGAAACCAGTGATCTTTGCCAGCTTCGGTGCTGGGTGGATAATAACATGATACTATATATCATTGAAATTTGACCCCGTGTCTGAGTTTTTCAAAGCTTCTGACATTGCATAACCTGAACCTTTAACATATAGACAGGCCATAACAGAATAGTGTCTTTCCATGTCTGTGCATCATGGTGAAAACGCAGGCCGGCAGAACGCAGAAACCGAGCGAGAGGAGTAGTGTCGCTCTGAGCCTTTGCAGCAAGATATCACAGGTCTATCCGTGTCCTGCAATCGCATACACTTGGGATGCATGGCATCCCAAGTAACAAAATCATACAAAATCAACAACATAATGTTCTGTGGAGAGGTGGAATGTCGTGGAATACCATGGACAATAAATATGATGTAAGAGTCATGAACTCTCGGAAGATACTCAGCGTCTCAGTGTTCGGCTGCTCCGCTGTCTGTACCGCTGAAGTTTTTCCGAAAAAGCTTTGCAAACCACTGCGTCGCGTGGGATCTGGTTTGGCCTCAACGCTGAGTTCTGGAAGGCGATGGTTATTAGAATAGTATTACAGTATAAGCACGACCTTTTCTGTCAGCTGTGGCATAATATGGCACGAATACTGAATATCTGAAATGTGCACAGAACCTCAAAGCAACATGAACCACTTTCCATATCTTATAATCACATTCAGAGTATAAGAGCCATTCAAGATCAGACGAGTCCGCACAATTGAAGGTGAGACACTTCAGAAAGGCTTGGATCCAAACAGCTTTTGCAATGGCTGTCAAAGTAAGCTCCAAGTGACGCGACCTTGGGCACAGCATGACGTGCTTCTTGTCATCTCTGCTGAGAGCCCTCTTTTTTTTGGGCATCCCTGCGCACAAACTCCAAGTCCACGAGCAAAGGCCTTGTAGCAACATGTTTAAGTCATGATATGTCATGATAAATCAATATAAATCATATGTATAAACCCAGCTACAGCACAACCTGACTTGAAGATATACAGCAGTGACTTGAACCCTGCTTGGTTGAGTAGGGGTTCCTCCCAAATAGTAATAATCTGCTACAAGAATTGTACCCCCCCAGTTAAACAGCCTAAGGGGTTTGTTAATCCGGGGTTGACATTATTCAAATATATTCAAATATCAATCGATATGATTCAATATCAATCAAATAATGACTCGTACCATAGATAATTAATCATGGATGATCCTAAATAATCCTAGATATTCATAGATAATCATAGAATATCATAGATGATCATGGATAACCCATAGGATCCATGTATGCTATATATGGTAACATTTACCATCAATATACCCCCAATGTTAGCATATATACCATACATGGATCCTATGGATAATCACAGATAATCATAGATGTCACTCTGAACCTTGCGAGCTCTTGTCGACACTTGGCCAAACTTCTGCTTTGGCAGCTGTGAACCCCGACACGTCGAGAAGTGCGCCCGAGATCTGTTGCATGGCTCACCCTGTTGAGTTTCCGGCAGCTTTCATAGTGCTGACATTGATCTTGCGACATGAATGACATGAGTATTATGTATTGATTGTATTACCTACATCAACCAACCATCCAACCAACCATCCAACCATAACTGCCATAACCCAACAGCAAGGCATTCAGCAACCATAAGCCACATCCGTTGACAGCAATGGCTGAGTCTTCCGACAGCAACTCCAAGGTAGAAGCAGCTCTCTGCGAGTTGCCTGGAGCGCCAAGGCTTGCCACTGTTGAGCAAGATCGTTGATCATGGGAAAATGATGGTTAAAATGATGGTTAAAATGATGGAACATGATGGAACATGATGGAACATGATGGAACATGATGGAACATGATGGTTAAAATGTGCACACCACATGAAACACATCCCCTCTGAAAAGAGAACATGATTAGCTGCAATTGAAACTGCTGGTGGGCCTGAATGGCGCAGGCAAATACCTTCGGCCAAAGCATGCAGAGTTGATCTGCTTGGCATACTTTGATCAGATTTTGATCAGCACCGATGTTGAGCGAAACTGAGCCTGCCAGGTTGAAGACTCCTGCACGTTGTGCATCTGTTAGATCACAGCTTCCTGGCAAGGCAAACACAGGATGACACGGGTCACGTTGCAGTGGAATCTCGAATGGAAAAAATAGATATATAAAAATATAATCAATGATAATCAATGACAATCATAGAAACATGTGGAATAATTTCGATGAATATATACCTGAAAAGTCTTTATATAAAATGTGAAAACAATTCAATCATATTTTCATAAAACTTCCCAGAAGCCTGAATGTCAGCTTTAAGACCTCCCGCCCTCTCTTCCTCTCTCCAAGCAGCCCTCAGATGCCTCCTGCGACATCCCAAGGTTTTGCCATGGGGCTCTCGCGGTCTTTCTTTACCTCACCACATTGGAAGGACCATACTTCCAAGGTCTTCCGAGATCTGGGTCAGATTTGTGAATATCTTTCAATCGCAGATTGCGAGACCCATAAAAAGACGAATCAATGGTAGGATTCAAAATCTTGGGCAGGCCCGAGGAGCAGCATTTTCAACGAGTTCTGGCAACACTTGCCGAAACCTTCTCAAGATATCTCGAGATTTTCTATGTCACTCTCAGCTGAAGAATCTTCAGCATGGAAAGATATGGAAAGGCACTTCGTGTGCAACAGAAGAGCACTTCAAGATGCTTCGACATTCAGCCCTCGATCCCGTCGATCCTGTCGATCCCGTCGATCCCACCTTCTCGACCAGGAAGCCGCAAAGGATCTCCGTGAGTTTTCCAGGCAAGTCCTGGCAGGAGCTGATGTTGCCAGAGCAACAAAGCACATCATCTAACCCATAGGATCCATGGTGCTGCTATATATGGTAACATGTACCATCAATATACCCCCAATGTTAGCATATATATGCATATATAGCATACATGGATCCTATGGGTAATTACAATATAGTCTTCCCGGAACAAATGCTTCAAGCTACTGTAGAAGGCGCTCCAGAAAATCATCAATGAATTATAATGAATTAACTATCTACTGTTCTCATCTTTTCACTAGCACAATTGCAAGTCCAAGTCCATTGTGTTTTGGACGCTATCCGGCTACTGATATATCGAACCTACAACACATGTCTGAAAGTGCTGTTTGGTTTTTTGGTCGTTGCTAAGACAACAGCTCTTCGTAGAATGCGTTCTACAATTGAGACAAACGTTGAGATATCAGATATACCTATTCAGATATGTTTTTCCAAAGATAGGAAAGCTAGAGGCAGGTTATACATCAGATGCTTGAACAGTCTCAAATACCTCCAAACAATCGCAACATCACGACCATTGCTTGGAAAGGTTGGTTGACAATTGAGTACCCAACAGCAGTCCTAAGTAGTCCTAAGTCCTTCCTCTATGTTGAAACATGGCAGTGTGTCAAAACCTTGTACCCCTGGTGAACATCAAAATAGCTGGTAAATGGATGTTCATCCCACTAAAAATGGTATTAATAGGTATTGATCCATACCCACATGCTGAAACATGCTGAAACGGTGCAAAATGATCAAAATGGTAAAGCCAAGAAATGCCAGGGCGTCGTCGTGGTCCGCAAGGGCTGAAAGAAAAAAATCCATTTCTTGGGACATGGCTGACACCTGAGATGCGCGGCTGCAACCAGCTTGACATAGCGCAGGACACTAACCTTTCTGGACTCATATGGACTCGTTTCGACCTTGATGATTTGGGCATCACGAGATATCACGAGATATTAAGCCATGCTGACTTGTAGAATGCTACTCCAAAGAGTGAAAGCCTGGGTACACAGGTGCAAATGTGCCGTACATTGCTTTAGTCTATTGCCCCTGTCGGTTTGAACGACGTCTTCTGAAAGTCTCTGAGACATTTGTTCTGTACATGGATCTGACGTCCCAGACAACAGTTAAAGTCTGCCAATCATCCAGAAGGCAGACGGGAACCTATTTCGGGAAAGTGCCAATATCTGCCAAGTCTCCCAAAGGTCTCCTTCCAGCTTCCCAGATGACATTGCCTCCTGTAAACCACAACTATCGGCCAACCTTGGGTGTATATTTTGGACAAAAAAAAGGCGTTCTCGCATCATCCGTTTCATTTGCCACTGGGCTCAACAAGGGCTTAAGGGCTTACCCTGATTCCTGCATCCTCTTTTCAATTTCGCCACGAAGACAGGTGCGGAAAGCTCTGCATTTCCCAAAAGAGCAATAAAATGCACGGAAACCAATGCGTTGATACCAACAGTCCGCAAAGCAGCTGGAAGCTTTATTGTTGAATTCAGAATTTACAAAGAGGTGTTCAGCGCATTGGACTTCACCTCTCCACATCTTCGAGGGGAGGATTGAATCTCTGGCATCCTATGGACAACATCCAGAGCAGTGCCTGATTGGCAAACGATACCGGCACTTAGCTGTACAAGTACCGTTCAGGTGCTCTGGACAAGCAATCCCTTTCGGGCGTGTTGCAAATGAGCCAGAATTGAACGCTTGCTGTGGCCCCAGGTTTGGAAAACGCAGAAAAATCCAATGGGTGTTTCTATCAAAAGCAAGACTACCTGAGGCCCTCGGATTGTCCTATCAGATTATCAGATTCTAATTGCATCGTGTTCATGCAGAGTGTGGGCTACCGAGTAGCCTTCACACCTTGCTCTTTGGTACACTAGTGTCCATGGACAGCAGGGGAAGGACATTAACAACCCCAAAACATCATCCATTCAGCTCTGGGCCTAGTTCTCATCTTTTGAGATCAATTATAATTGGTTGTGGAATGGATTAGCCATCATATCACCGCCCTCTGGTTATGGTAATGGTTTAGGGGATTAATTTAACGAAGGGTAACATCATGATTATGGATTCCCCTGGATTCCCCTGGATTCCCCAGCTGCTACATGGCTTCCAAGCCGAGACCGTTCAGAAAATTGTAGCCCCCGTAATTGTCAGATGAGGGCGCATGGGTGAGGTCAGACATAGCCATGACGCACCACAAGCCCTGAGGATAGGTGACAAAAAATGAATAAAAAACACAAACCTGTCAATTCACTAGCAACTCACATGCACCACTTTGACCCTTTCGACACTGCACAATATCACCCCCTCATGGAAATACATTGAAGATCTACTCTAAAAAAACAGAAAGTGACTCGTGTACCAAGCTGAGTGCACGATGTTGTGTTTCTTCAACATGTCTAGAGCGACAGCTGTGGTGAGTTCCTGCCAAAAGTATGAGCCAATCTTCTCGAAGGCAACCAGATTCCCTTTAGATACCGTCATGGATGGATCAAAACCTTCGAAGATGTAATTCATAAATAACAAATACAGAGATGCCAAAGGTTTTGATCCATCCTCAAAAACCCTATGATTATTGAGATTCAAGGTGCTTCAATCCTTCAATCTGTTTCTCAAGACCCGAGCCTCCTGCAATGCTGCACTCAGCAGTCCTGGCCCCATGCGGGCAGCGCTAATTCCATGAGCATCCCACCAACGTCCATCGGCTTTGACACAGGAGCCACGCAGACAAACCAGCGGCTTCTCGCAAGTTGCCCACATATCCTTGATCGATCTTAATATTCTTAATCTCACTCAGAAACCGTGGCAAAAATATGTGAAAATATAATATGTATTATACATATAATATGATTAAGAATATCAATTCAAAAAAGAACGCTTGTGAAATCGCAGCTTCAGCACAGAAATAGGAAAGTGGTACTAAAGCAAGATAAATGAATCCAATGTCAAAACCTGCGGAGTCTTCGTGATAGGTGGAATTGGTCCAATGCCCATCATGTCAGCGTGCGCAAGCTCATAGGGGAGTATTCTGAACTGGATATGGTCACTAATCCACCTGCAGGGTGGGATTTGCAGCGCAGGCGGACTGAAATGTCTGAATATGTCTAAATGATGTCTAAATGATACTATGAAATCCTATGAATCCATCATGAATCCATCATGATTGTTCTTTTCAAAGAAATTCAAGCCAAGATTGACACATATATCACCAGTTTTGACACCAGTTGCACAGGCCATTGCACAGGCCGTTGCAGAGGCCGGCCTGACTTGCAAGCATGCACGGAGTCCAAGAGGCCAAGGTCCTGCAACCTCGTTGTCAAATTCCATGGCATTGCTTAGCAAGTCATCGGCATCTGGCCACGAGATGTGAACCAACTTCACTCCGTAGAAGTGAACCCCAGGCTTCGCATTTCTAGAGGCTCGATCCCTGGCCTCACAGCACATGCTAAACAGCCTCTGAACCAGGTGGAAAGCCAAAGCATATCAAAGCATGGATCTCATGTCCTCGACATGTAGCAGAACATGTCTGAATGTTTGCAAACTAGGGTCATACTAGGTCACACTATGTCATGCTTCTGTCTGATGATCGTAATTCGTTTGTGACCTGCCTGCTGGCCTAAAGCCACAACATGCCACAGGTCCCTTCATGTCCCGTCGGTCCCAAACGGCACCTGCCGAACTTTCTGCGCCAACTTTGAGAGCTGCAACTTATCGTCTAGGCACATCTTCTGTGGAATGCAGGGGATGAAACCTCCAAATCAGCAACAGACAAATGCAAAGAATATGGCATCCTGCACTTCAGATCCCACGTGTACCTGACGTGCTATTGAAAGCGTGTTTCCTGCCAAAGTGATGCATCCTACTGCAGTCCTACTTTTTTCCAACACGTCCTAGTGTCCGCGTCTGGCCACATGGTGCAACTAAAATCAAGTAATTTGCCGCTCTTCCATGAACCCTAGCTATCTCTCGCTGGTATAAAGCACGATTCAGGACTGAACCTGGTATGTCCTCCGAAAACGTGCTTTCACGCCTCGGTACCAGCGCAGCCAAACAATTCGACAAGAACAGGTGCGGTATATCGAAACACCGGCGCCAACCAATGGGTTCTTCATTCAATGGTCACTGCAAATGCGAGTTGGCAATCTGCGAACTACTACGTTTGGAAGTATGCAAACATATGCGAACACTTCACACTTCCAAGCCATTCCTCATTCCAAGTGGGCTTGACATAAACTCCTTCCATTGCACAATTGCCATTAATTACAGAGTTGGAAACAAGACGCGAGCTTGAAACGCTGCAGCTAAGGTTCCAAAGCTCCAATTTGGAGGCCAAGAGTTCAGCAAGAAGTGTTTTCACTTCTGCATCAAAGGTCATGTCCTGACAAAGCCATAGCAGCCATAGCAGCCATAGCTGTGAACAGCGATTTCCTGCCTCCGATAATTCCACCGGTAGCTCTCTCAGCAACAAACTGGGCCAAAGTTGACTCTCAGAGATCTGGCGTCGCCATGCCTGACATGCTGGAGAGATGGCCGATGCGGGATCAAAGATGGTCAAGCACGTCAATTGCTAAAAATGATGTGCGTGTGTGTGTGTGTAGTTTACTATACAAAAATATCATATAATATTAAAAGATTCTACTCTACATGTCTATATGATTGTGCTTTCATCTTGTTCTGTAATTACCCAGAATGTTTTCCTAGTCGGTCCCATGTGTGCTCATCCTGCAAATATCTTTCAAAGTGCGTTAGTCAGTACTGATTGAAGGAAAAAACCCTCGAGACTTAAGTCAAATGTCAGCTCGCTTTAGCAGGTCTTCTTGCAGCTTGGCAAAGAGACTTGGAGAAGAGTGGATCATATTTGAGATATATTATATTTTGGAATACTTTATATATAATTTAAATAATATTATGAATATCTTGATTTTGGGGCTCGTTGAATACTCTAAGATCATCAACTCTGAATGGTTTTCGAGCCAAGACACAGAGCAAGTGGCTTCAAAGAAGCCCAAGGCTCTGCAGTTCAAACACTGTAACACGCCGTAGCTGAAGATCTCTATGACTACCTGACGTTGTCGTGTTCCAAACCATGTCCGTCCCAAAAAACACCTGGTTAGTTGATAGAGGTTCCCAGAATGGGTCATAGCCAGGTAGTATAAACCTCCAAGAATGACCTAATGGAAATGTGATCCACCTGGACCTGCATGATGCTGGCTGGTTTCCTCACTGTTGGCCATTTCAGGAGAAGTAATTGAAGTGGATGATATAATTGCAACATATTGCAACAATATAGTGCAAATATGTTTGTTGCAATATATTGCAAATATGTCGGTTGTCCAAAAAAAATAAAAAGACTTGGAACCCAAACATCCCATGACTATCCATGATTATCCGATTATCCTTGATCCATGATCTACCCCGTCAAATTTTGGTCATAAATTGCGGCGAAAATCGCGCTGAAGGTGCCAAGTGACTGGATCATTTGGACAAAAGGGCAGCCATGCTATCTCCGAAGCCATGCCGGGCATGCGCTGGGAGGAACCTGGTTGCCCGACAGGACCTGTTCAAAGTGCCTGTATTTCTGGGTCATGTTTTTTGGCGATCATATATATATATATATGTTTTTATATGATTTATGACATTCAAGTAAGTTCTACATGGCTTGTGGTGGTTAGCAAATGATGCACGAGCGGTCAGCCTTAGCTTTTGCACCTCATGTCAGGATAAACAAATCTGCTGCGCAAAAGACTGGCCAAGTCCAAAAGCTTTAGTGCACTAGGGGTGGGGTAGGCCTTGTGAAGGCTTGTGCGGAAGAACGAGCAGTTGATGCTTATTCCTTTGAGCTTCAAAACGCAAACAGCACTTCCTACTGTTTGTGTCTGCTCGTGTCTAAAGCTGTTTGAGAGAAACGGCGAGTCAACGGCAGAGTCCAGGAGGCAGAACTGTATGTAACTAGAATCCAGACTTGATACATCTTCACTTATTCTCACCATTTCCCACCTCTTCAGTTTCATGGTTGGTTGAATAAATGGTCACAGGTTTTCTTGATGAATCAGTCTCAAACACAAAGCACGCACGCAGGCGCACACACACACACACGAAGGAGCCTTCTTTGACACCTGTAAATCCAACAAATCCTAAAAGTTCCTAATATTGCGGTCCAAAGGCTCTTCTGAAAAACTTCCAAAAGCCACCAGGGCATTTCAAACAAGCCCATGCACAGGCTATTTCAGTACGGGCCTCTAAATGACCGCACAATGTCTGCAGTCGTTTTGATGGAGCCTGGCATAGCAGGTCTTCGGATGTTTCGCATGAAATTTCACCTCTTACATCTTGACATATAAATAGTATAAATCAACTTCCCCTGAGAGAACTTGGACACACTCAGTGACTCCGACGCACTTTTTGCACCTCCCAAATCTGCCCGAGAACCGGATGAAGAAAAGTAGCTAAGGATTCAAGGCAGCGGAGGATGCTGATGCCAATCCCAGGTGGTTCGGTAGGTGCGTGCCTTAGTCACAACCGATGTGTTGGGATCTTGTGGAATGCTCCATGGAATGCTCCAACAATGCCAACAATCACAACTTCTGTGTTCCACAATGCCTATCATGCTTATACAGTAATGCCTATAATGCCTATAGCTTCTAACTCCTAACTTCTAACATTAAAGTCATTAAAGTACAACATAGCACACGTAGACTAGTAGATGTTGTACTAGTAACTACACTATAATTTGAACAGCCGGGTATTGGTTGAAAGTTGGGTACCCAAGAAATATCAACAATCATAAATTGGATCCTCTAGATCCTTGAAATGGACCGAGGTCTGCACGCACAAATAAGCATCCAAAGCAGAAGGACTTCCTTGGCCACAAATCAAAAGAACCAAGCTGCGTCACTGGAACATGGAATAAGCTATCCCACAGTATGCCACACGTTTCACTCTTGATAAGACAAAACATACCAATACAAACTTTTTGAATCTTGATTGAAACCTCTGGCTTGGCCGTTTCCTTCACCATCTGAGTCAATCTGTATCTTTCTTGCCCAGCTGCTGACTGTCCAAATTTCTGAATGGCTTCGCGGATTCCTGCATTGCAAGACCAACTCAGGAGATATTCAGACTCTTCAGCATTCCGATTCAAGCAATCTCCTCGTATACAAATCTGTTCGTAAAACATCGGCTGTTTTGCAAGTCGCAATGTCTGCGAAGCCAATGTAATATCATTGTTTGAAATGAAAAACAAATCAAGTTGAAAAGTATGGTTGTTGTGGGGGGCTACAAAACTGTTCTGACCCCTTTGCTTTCTCTTAATCTCAACATTCTTTCTAAAAAATTATTCAACATCTTTCATAGTAATAGTTTTATCTTTCTCTCTGGCATATTTCAAAGTAGTAGCCTTGCTTCCATAGCCACTTCTATCAAAATAAATATCACTAATAATAGTATGCTTATTACTCATATATTTATAATGATATTTTATTTGAAAAAGCACAATTACATTGAACACATAAGCCTATACAATTATCCTTGAAATGCGCAATATCATTATTAACCCTTTGGCAACCAATATTTGATGAAACCTTGCCATCTTCAAAATCTATCACTAATGGTTCATTACAATTTTCACACTGGGTATTCATCAGGTTCATCAAAAAATCTACATCAACATAACCCACATCTTCTACATCTCTACCTGCTTTCTTATCTTGCTCTTCATAGTTCATATTTTTATTCTTAAAATATGTCTCTACTCTTATCTTACTCATATCCTTCTCATCAGCATCATATTTATAAAACTTAACTCTATTTAAATCTCTGGCTCTAGTAATTGCTGTCCAATACCAATTCTTTTCACAAAAAAGTGATACTGGTCCTCCGGAGGACACTGCGCCCTGCTCCGCAGCATCCCTCTCTGACCTGGGGCACTGTTTGAAAATTGGCTGGAAACATCCCATTCCATCTCATGGTCAATCATCATCCTCTCCCCCATTTCAATATAAAATGGGGCCCATCTCCTGATTTTTTGCACATCTCAGGTCTGGACTGCACCATCTGTGTCACGCATCGGCAGAGCACTGGCAAGCCCAAAAGCATGGAGGGATTGATCAAGGCTTTCAACCTCAGGGATTGCATGGGATTCCACTTCTGGCTGTGGTTTGCTTAGGGCACAACAAGTTCATCTAAAACTTGAGCCAATGCATGTCAAATCGTCAGATCCTAGTATGTTTGGGGTTTGAACAATCTGTGAAAATTCAAGTCTCACTATCAGGACCAAAACTCTGATTCTAGGTTGCTGACAATAGCGGCCACAAGACAAGATTTGTTGAGGTCCTGCACAGTGCCGAAAACATCCGTCCACAAGACATCTTCCAGCCGTGAGGCCCTGAAAAAAAACCAGCCTGGAAGCTCCAGCAAGCTGCCCAAGAACAGAGCCCGCCTCAAGTGCCGGGTGTCACATCTCCATAATGGCTTTGGAAAACCTGACACTCTCTGAAAGTGTGACCTGTGGTCTCATGAGTCTCGGCACTTGACCCTTTTGCGCACTTCTTCAGCACTGGGTGCATCATTGTGAGAGTATCCCTGGCAGGCTCCGTTTAAAGCAAGGCTCCGTTCACCGCTGGCTTCACTCGAGCGCCCGCAGTTTCAACTGGTGCTGCGGCATGCTGCGGCCTTTGACACAAACTTCGGGATGTAACCTGAAGCATGTTCACCTTCTGAGGCCTGCCAAGCCATGGAAACTGGTGTGTCATCTAGGATCACAACATGATAATTTTAATAACTTTAGTTACCCTTCACTATGTTTGATGAATAGTATATATCAAACAACAAACATATATAGATCCCCACTATATAATATATAATTATGTATATATATATATAATTATGTATATATATATATAATTATGTGTATATATATTATATATATATATATATGAAATTACATGAATAATATTTGATAATTGATAACCTGACTGATAACTATATTCTATCATGATATCGTAGCTTGCATCAATGCGACATACCCCCGTCCAGCCTGAGCCCGAGCTGTCAGGCGGATAACAAAACCAATGAGATTGTTGACCTTGGAGTGTCAGAGGTGTCTCTCTTTCTCTCTTGGATAGCTGTAGCTTAAGATTCCAAGATGTTTCCTGCAATTCATTTATCCACTTTTATCCAACCTTCTGTCAACGGTCGAAAATAATGCTTGATTGTAGCGTTCTCCGCGAATAAGTCTGACAGTCCATCTGGACACAAACAATTATCAAATTGAGGCTTGCACATGAGCTTGTCTTGCACCAGTAACCTTTCTCAGCAAATCTGATGATTCATATTGATGAGTAAAAGGTTTTAACAACAACGAAAAAAAAAAATATCAACAATTTGAGACACAGCTATCTGGTGACCTTCTGATTATTGTTGTTTTTGCTGCCATGTTCGTTACCCCTGGGCCGGAAAAAACATCCAACCATGGCCTCCAAGAGTGTCGGTGATGCAACCAGGAGTTCTCCAAGCATCAAACCTCCAAGCACAGGAACAAGGAATGAGCCCCCATTTTGTGGCAAATTGAATTAGTCCTTCAAATTGATAAAATTGCATGCGCGACTTCGCTCCAACAGCCACAACGGCAAGATACGGCAATCCTCAAGGGTCTGATGAGTCTGGGTTTACCCTTGGGTTTCAATCATTGGCCGAGTCAACCCGGGGAAACGAATCAAAAGGCTGCAAGGCATTGTCCTAAAAAGATCTTGGGAACGGTACCTAGTACACCGCTGGTTTGGCTCAGCCGCAGAGTCATAGGTTTTTCTGACCCAAAAGAATGAGAAATAGTCCCTATAGATTCCCCAAGTAGTGGATGTCCCGTTGGGAAAATAACAAGTCATCTTCATCAAATCCAGGATTACAAGGTTGGGCCCAGTCACCAACTGCTGCGTCTGAGTCAGAAAGAAGCCTTGGTCCAGTGACTCGATGGTCACAGTTTGGCACCCATGTGCGCCAATTTTTTGAGTATAAAAAACGTTGCAACCGAACATGCTCCAGGTGTGTCTTGTCGAATGCTTCACTTGGGGGGTTGAAGAAAACATCATGAGAGTTATATGTCTAAATATAAAATAAAAAAAAAAAAAACATATAATTAGTAAAAATACATATGTAAATAAAAATATAAATAAACATATTTATATATATAAATATCTACATACAAGTATAGAGAGAAAGAGAGAGGGAGAATGTATAGCATACCAGTAGTGCCGCACAAGGTGGTGGCGGAAGTTTCAAAGATAGGAAACCTATAGTTGTTGTGAATCACGGATGGCAGAGCGAATCCACAGATGGTCCGAAAGGTGTTCGGAGTGGTGTTTTTGGAGTGGTTACAATGGTTGCAGTGGTCACCTCAGCAAAACTGCTGGATGAAGTTTGGTGTGTTGTAGTGTAGTGGAGTTGTAGTTGTAATGTAATTAGTGTAGTTCCAGTTGCAGCTGCAGTTGTAGTTGTGGTGTGGTGTAATTAGTGTAGTGTAATGTACTGTAGTGTTTTTTAACTGTAGTGTGGTACAGTGTAGTGTAGTCTAGTGTAGTGTAGTTGTAGTTGTAGCGTAGTTTAGTGTATATAGTGTAGTGTAGTGTAGTGTAGTGTAATTAGTGTAGTGTAGTGTAGCGTAGTGTAATGTAGTGGTAGTTGTCGTTGTAGTTGCAGTGGTCGTTGTAGCTGTAGCGTAATGCAATGTAATTAGTGTAGCGTAGCGTTGTGTAATGTAGTGTAGTTGCATCTGTATTTGTAGTTCTAGCGTACTGCAGTGTAATTGGCGTAGCGTAGTGGAATGTAATGCAGTTGTAATTGTATTTGCAGCTGTGGTGGTGGTGGTAGTAGTAGTAGCAGCAGTAGTAGTAGCAGCAGCAGCAGCAGTAATACTAGTAGCAGTAGTCCTCCTACTACTACTACTACTTGTTGTTGTTGTTGCTGTTGTTGTTGTTGCTGTTGTTGTTGTTGTTGCTGTTGCTGTTGTTGTTGTTGTCGTTGTAGTGTAATTAGTGTCGTGCAGTATAATTAGATGTAATTAGTGTAGTGTAGTGTAGTGTAGTGTAGTGTAGTGCAGTGCAGTGTAGTGTAGCGTAGTGTACTTATTGTAGTGTAATGTAGCGTAGTATATGTGTATTTGTATTTGTTTTAGTAGTAGTAGTAGTAGTAGTAGCAGCAGTAGCAGTAGCAGTAGCAGTAGCCGTAGCCGTAGCAGTAGCAGTAGCCGTAGCAGTGTTGAAGTGTAGTGTAGTGTAGTGTAGTTGTAGTTTGAGTTGTAGTTGTCTATCTATCTCTATCTACCTACCTATCTACCTACCTATCTATCTATCTATCTATCTATCTGCGAGCTTGAAAACGATGCTATTCTGCGAGACTTCCTCAATTTTTGAACTTGACAACATCAAAAACGCAGCAATTCTGCGAGACTTCCTTCAAAAATGGAAAGTTGAGTGCAGTTGTACCAATGTGTCTTGCAATTTTTCCATTCCATCTGTCTAAAGTACTGCGCCCGCCGCGAAACAGGAATGCCAGGTCATACGAAGTGCTGCACCTGTCACACAAAATCATCTTCCCAAAACTGAAGACCTGATGCTCCAAAATGCAACCCCTCTCACGAAATCAGCGCCCTGACCTCCTAACATCTCTGATGAACATGTCTCTTGTACTGCGCCTGCCACCCAAAATGTCCCACGCCTGCCATCGTTTTTTTGGAAATGCTACAAAACCCTCACGTTTTGCTCACTTTTGGCAGAGTGCACAATTCCTTGCGCCTGCTACGCGAAACGACATCTGAACGTCCAAAAGTGCTCAGAACCCGTCAGTTTTTTGCACTTTTGACTTCGAAATGTGCTTCGCGCCACAACGGAGTGCAATGGTTCATCCCTCATCTGGCCACATGTCCCACCCGCCGCTTTAGTGAGCCTACTTTTCGACCCTCTGGAGCCACAAATCATTGGAAAAAAACAGTAAAACCGCGACTTTTCTACCTTTTCTTGCACCTGCATCTTCTTTCTCCTGACTCTTTCTCTTCTCTGATCTTCTCTCTTCTTCTCTTCTCTTCTTTTCTCTTCTCTTATCTGACTCTTCCCACCTCTGCTTTTCCATCTGTCCATATTGTCGGAAGTTTGACTTCTAAACTTTCTTCGACTATGATATGTCATGATGTGTCCCTGTTTCCAATCCTTTCTTGCTAACTCTGGACCCAAAAAAACTTGCGTCATGTCGAATGCCTAGTAGCGGCTGCACACCTTCCACTATTGTGCCAGCAAGAGGACCAGCTGCCAGTTGCCGCAGCACCAGTAGCGCTGCCAAGCGCTCCTCTCGGTGTCCCTTCACCTGGGATCTTCGAAGTGAAGCCATGCCTTTAATTTGAAGATTTAACTCACAAAAATCGTGGTATAATAGGGAAATAATTAGGGACATAATAGGAACAAAATTGGAAATAATATGGAAATAACTATGGAAATAATATATAGGGAACTATGATGGCAATAATAGGGAAATAAACGGGACAATATAAGGGAAATAAAGGGGAACTAATTGGGAAACAATAGGGAACTATTAGGGAAATAATAGAGAGAGAGAGATGTTCAAGGCAGTGGACATTTGAAAGTGTCTTAATAATGACTGATCAAATGAAGCACAATTAACCTCTGAACCAATCAAACATAGGAGCACAAATGTGCATGAAACTGTAAAATATTGTGTGTTTCCAGGCCTTCTGCAACAAGAAGTTCAAGCTTTCCTTGCCAAAGTTCTCAGCTAAGACATCCATGCATCGCAGAAGCTCCGCCTCAGAGGGACCACTCTACTATTCAAAGCAAGAACCGATCACTTCACATAATTATATGTTTTGTCTTCAAATCTGCAGCAACTCCCGTTTCAAAATACTGGTGTGTGAATACTGCTTCGATCAACATGTCTGTGCGACACTGAAGCCAAATATGAAGTAGGACTTACTGTACTTACACATTCATTCCACGTGGGTTTGTCTGATTTTTTGTGGAAAACCCTATTCAATGCCTTATGGTTGATCATCAGTTTCCCCACTAACATGATTTAACATGGCAAATCGTGCCATTGACATGGCATAATGTGAAAGGGCCTACATCTTGGTGGTTGATCCATGTGAATCCTACATTTTTTGGGGGCCACGTCTTCCCAAGAAAAAACATTGGCTGTTGATTGATCTATTTTATGTTAGTCAGTTCATCCCCAGATGTTTTGTTACATCAATTGAGCCAAGACCCTAAGACCCTTGTTGATTTGTTATCATAGTTATACTCCCTGGTTATTGGGGAGTTTGTTGTGATGGGAGACTGGCGGTATCTCTAACAGCTCAGCCAAGGCTGGTGTCCGCTCCTGGCTTTGCAAGGCTTCTTGGCCCAAGCCCTGGAGGTACTGCAAGGGCCCACCAGCCACGAAAGCACTGAAGAGTCCAGACCAAAGCGTCTGCAGCGTGTTCCTTGCAACGTGAAACTGGCAAAAGTCTCTGAGTACTGTGTAAATTTGTGTAAAAAATCTAAGATCATATGAAGTTCTGAGCAAAATTGCTGTGTAAACACACTATCACAATGTTCAGTGATTTGATGTAAATTATGTAGACTTCTTTGACATTCTTAATTATTGTTACCAGTCTTCTGAGTGATGACTTCAAATAAAATGCAGACCTGAGTTTAGGGTCTATTGTCCATCAATGTCTGCAATCTCAACCATCATTTCTAGTGAAGTTGTGTGAGGTAGCTTAGCTTAGAGTATTCAAACTGTTTTGATGAAATACATTACCATGACATGCGTTCATATCTTTCATGACCATGACAACCAAGCTTCAGCATTGGGTACAATTTACAAATTCTAGCGATCTATTCAAATAATCTATTTGCATGTCTTGTTTGGAAATAATCCAGAACGTGTTCTGACCTTGGGTCTTTTTACGCTACCAGTACTGCTTGCAACTCAGCTTCTCAATGGTTAGCAGCTCCCGATCTGCATCTACACAAGCCTGACCAAAGGGGTTGGACAAAGCACAAATTGGGATCATCCATTGATATCCATGGTATATCCATGGTATATTCATCACAGCTTCGCAGAAATTCCCAGGATCGGCCTGCAAGGTGAGGCACGTGCCTCGCATAAGTGCAAAGGGTGGCATAGGACTCGCGGAAGATGCTAATCCCTGCAGCCGACATCTGCAAATATGCTGATGCTGCTGTTCAGTGTAAAACAGCACAAAGAAGTCGAAACATATTAGAAACATCTTCGCCATAGCGCAAGTGAATCTCAAGATGTAAGTCGTCAAGTCGCTGTTGTGTGAGCCTGCAGAATCTTAACGCCAGACAAGTCGAAACAGCTTTCGGGAAAACGACTCAATTCCGAATTGGGATACGTGTGAAACATATACTAGTGTATGATATGATTATATGATACAATAAATATAGCTATTATATATATATATATACGTATATGTAAATGTATAAATAATATAATACAGAAATGGCAGCAGTGGTCAAAACTCCTCGAGCTCAACCAGCCTGCTTGGAAAGAAGGGAAATGATGTGTTCAAGCCTGAGAAGACTTGCGGAACGAAAGGATAGCATGTCATGCAGTTTCCACAAGTGTTTTTCATGGAGCTGATCTATGCTGATCTCACCCTACTCCAGGTGTGTTAGATAATCCCTGTAGAACCTTCAAGAAAATGCACTTGTTTCATCGTGTTTCCCTTGAAGAATGTAGAGACAAAACGTTGGTTGGCATTCAAATGCTATGTTACAGTCAGCATTGATTAATTGGACCAGTTGCATTGACCAATTCAATGAATCCTCACACCAAGCAACAACGCGTCAGCGTTGGTCAAGAATTGGTCCTCAGCATGAGGGAAAGCAGCTGGAGAGCAGCTGGAAAGCATTCAAATTGGGCGACAACGGCTGTTTGGAACATCTGCTCACGGTTATTAATTGCTAGCACGATGAAGTAGGATGTCTTTAGAAAACAATTTTCAGCATCTTCCAGCTGTTTCGGCTGCAAACAGTCTCCACATCGATCGCAGTTCCAAGGAGCCTTCGGAATCACCAAGCTTAAGTGACCCAGCGTGTCAATCACAACCACTCTGAGAGCAAGATCCTGACATTGGGCACTTGCCGTCAGAGCATCTCAGCAGGAACAGCAACTGAATGGTGGATAAACCAGAAACCTGTCCTTCCAATTTGTCCACGAACTCATTAACAAGGCAAACACTGCACTGACAACTTGTGTGGTCTTGCGGCCATCTGCTTCCGCCTTAGACGTTTAAGCAGGCTATGGCCTGTGATTCTCCCGGCAATCTTGTAATCACACACACACGTACATACATTGTGTGTGCTATCCATTAATCTACCAGTAGTACCGCACAAGGCGGTGGCGGAAGTTTCAAAAATAGGAAAGCTATAGGAGAGGTTGGTTGTTGTGAATCAGGGATGGCAGAGCGAAGCCACTGATGGACTGAAAGGTGCTTGAT
>Ga0126342_10002905_pt1 | contig 27564 bp, 25 predicted proteins | sample Cyp1metagenome_FD_92528 | JGI IMG/M metagenome (GOLD analysis project Ga0126342, IMG submission 92528) | Coral microbial communities from Lord Howe Island, Old Settlement Bay, Australia - Cyphastrea 1 metagenome | ecosystem: Host-associated > Invertebrates > Cnidaria > Coral ... | reverse complement strand
TTTTCCCAATACGCGGCCAAATCTGAATGGCTAAAATTAATGGTCCACCATGCTTGAAAAAGCTCCACAGTTCTTGGTAAAGGGAAAGCAGGGGGACGAATAGCACCAATGAGTAAACCACATCTCCATATATTTCCATATGTTTCCATATATTTCCATATTTTGTGGGTTGAGGTCTGCCAGGTTTAAGTTTACCGGGGGATGTCACCTGGCTCAGGGTCGGCCTATTCGAGGAGGCTCTGGGCTGGCTGAAGGACCATTGAACCATCTGCAAGGGGAAAAATTGGTGGAACCGCCACGACCCTAACCGGGTACCCTCTGGTAACCTAACATAGCTATGGAAAATGGCCATTTATAGATATTTATAGTGGATATACCCATTAAAAAATAGTGATTTTCCATAGTTGTGTTAGTTTACCAGAGGGTACCCATCAAAAATCGGTGTTTTGCCTCACAATTTGGTGGTATTTGGAGGGTCTGGGCATCCCCAACAAACTTCAACTTGCTGTCATAGTTGATCATAGGCTTTCGTAAACGGCAAACATGTGAGTTATTGGCATAAATACCTAGATCCCCCGGAGCTCAGATGATGCCCCGCCCCCTTCGTCCCCGCTGGTGAGGAGTGTAGTGCGCTCTGTCGAACAGCTGCAGGGCATCCCAGAGACGTCAAGCTCTTCCAGGGCTCGTTTTCCACGCAACAAACGCGTTTGGAGTTCGCAACCATGGTGTCTTGGTCTGTCTGGGGCTGTGCCCAGTAAACTTTGCTTGGGCAGTGTGAGCCGTAAATGGAGCAAGCATGAAGATTGGCATGTTTGCAGGGTATCTGACCTTGATTTTTATCAGGTCAATAGGAACAAATCACTATAATCATTTAATCATTAATATCACGATTTGCGGTGAGAAACCCAGCCTCGACCCGAGCAGTATTGCCTGCCAGACTGAAACGTTTAAAGTGATTGACTCCCCTGTCCGCTTTTGCAACTTGCCATATGCATGATCCTCTGATTTTCATTGGTGAACTCTACCAAGTGTTCAGATTCAGATCCGGTTTTTTCTTTGGTAAATTAAGATGCTTGCTCAAATCTCTTTGTTTCTTCGCTATATCGGCTAATTGATTGCTATGTGTTTTTTGTTTTCAACATCTCCCCCACCCTGCTTTTCAGATCCTTTCCACACAAACTTCACCAACTTGGCCACAAATAGGGTGACCTGATAGGGATGAAGAATACCAAATACATGCACCTATATCTCAACATATCTTATCACATTGCATTCATGCCTCTTTATGTCTATAGTGCGCACAGTGCCAACTGCTTAATAAACCCTCACTATTAATTGGATTTAATTGTGGAGATTACTCCGACGTAGTGAACAACAGGAAAATTACGGTTACAACTCGTTCCTCGCTTGTAAGTTATTAGTAAACCGATGTTTTTGTTTGTATACTCTTGGGTCTCATACTGATCCCGCTTCTTATCAAATCTTTCTGGTTGATCCACAGTTGTATCCCAATGCACCTCCATATTGTTGGTGATGTCCCCCATAACATACCCACAACATTGAAGGCTTCATATACAACCATATTGTTTGTGTTAGCACCATCCATCTTCCCACACAGCATTTGGCCATTCTATAATTCAATAGCCAACCTTTAGGCAACAGAATCAGCTTCCCCAAGGTGGAGAAGTTCCTGTGCCAGACTTGCATGAAACTCGGCGACAGCGCTGCGGCCCAGGCCCACGCGTCGGAGGCCCAGCGGCTGCAGCAGCAGCTCTCAGGTGACGCCGTGGAGAGGACGTCAGCGGGCGCAACGGATGCGGGTGCGTCGGCCAGGCAGGGGATTCCCGAGCACCGGTGAAGTAAGTCCGCGGCCCATTTTAGTGATAGTGGGTTAGGGATGGGATGGACATATGGGCGATGGAACCTTCAAGATCGTATTTTGTTGGCATTTTTTCTGAGTTGATGTCAGGTTGAGAGTTGTTGGGCCAGTTTTAGGCAAATCCTGCTGTCCATCAGTTGGCAAAGTTTAAATTTACCAGCAGTCTTAGAAGGTCCTTTAGATGTCATGGCTGGTGCGCCACCCTTCCCCATGGTCCCCATGGTCCCCATGCTCCCCATGCTCCCCATGGTCGCCAGGAATGAGTTGGATCCCTACAAGCAGCTCTGGGCCGAGAGGCCCTCTGAAGAGGTGCGATTGAAGCAGTATCGCTTCGTGGACGAGGGCCCCACTGTCCTGGTCATGCTGGATTTGAATGATCACCTGCCGATTGGACATGATGCCTCGGCAGCCGTTGCCTAGCTTGAGAAGAGCTAGGATTGTGAAATGCCTATGACTTTTCATGAAGCTTGGTGAGCTTTATTTCAGTGGCCAGGTCTATATTTGTTGAAACCTGTAAGTTGCTTGAATCCAGTCAGCATTAAGCCCTATGTCTGTAAATCTTCTGTGTCAACTTGGGACGAATTCTCATGACAACACATTTCAGAATGACCTGGGGATGCTGACATCAAGCCACCGCAGCTTCCGGGTCTCAGGTTACTTCTCTGCGCCAGTTCCGTGTGACCTGTGAAGAGAAGGCGGTGGAGATTCAGCTGCGCTTGCGCAGTCCGGATGCGAATGGCCGTGTGATGCACTTCATTTTGAGGCGTCAATGGGGGGGTTGCAGGCCCCCAATTCCCCCAGCAGGTCCCCAAAAATGGGATCCGAAGTCACTTGGAGTCTGCGGAAACGCACACTTTACGGCATCAAGGGTGGGGGAAGTGTCTCCACAGTTTCTTTGAAGGTGACATGGGCGCAGAATCACCCTTGAAGGTGAAATCCTCCAACCTTGAAACAGCATTTCCAGGCTCCATCCAGGAAGGGAAATTCCATAGTTTAGGGGGGTCGCAATTTACAGAACCACAGTGTCATAGTGATTCATGTCATAGTGGTACGGTTTGATTTTCTGTTTCCCAGACTTGCGTGAAGGATCTTGAAGGGAAATTTATTTGCAGCCGAGAGGCAACATATGGAGAGAAAGAGAGAAGAGCATTAAAAGGAGCCAGTATCCTTCGAATTTTCCCCTCAACCAATCCAATTAAATCATATTGGATAGCTTGAAATCATATACTGCAATTAAATCCATCTAAATCCCCATTTCATCATGTTAAATCTCCAGTTTTGACCCTCAAATCTCCCATTTTCCCGAGCCAACCCGGCTTCTCTCGACACCCCTGAGTCGCAGGCTGGATCCCCTGAGTCGCGAGATCATTCCTGAGGACACAGTGCCACGGCTTCGCGGCAAGGAGGCGAAAAGGAGATTGGAGGTGAAGCTCTTCAAACGTGACTTGGGATGGTTAACCGTTGTGGACATTGGATGACATTGGAACAAATTTTTGGTACCTCTGTTGATGGTTGAACTCTGGTTTTTGTAGTTTTGCTAACTGGGGATTGTGATTATAACATATTATAACCCATATGCCATAGGCATATCTACGAACTAAGCAAGCTCATTTTGATTGCTATTTTTGTGGGAAAAACTATTCGGATCCAAGTTGGGCCGGATGTTTTGTTTTGTTGTTGTTTCGAACATGGATCTATTTTCACAAGGGTTCTTGGATTTTTGATGGAGAAACATTTATGGACATGGGTTGATGTGGAACAAGTATTTTGTTACCTGATCATCCAAAATGGTTGTTGTATGTCATTGTACCATCTAGAACTGGGATTTGATGGTTGCTTGTTTTACAGGATTCTTATTTCCGTGCTTAGTGGCTAATATATAAATATTCTTGACATGTATGCGAGATTTCCAGTGAAACATGTGGGTCTACGAAGGATTTCTGGTCGGAAAAGGGATTGAACATGTTTGACATACTGATTACTGTAATTAATTCTCTTAAACGTCTTCAAATTGTTGACTTCTGGAAGTTGATGGAAGGACAGGAATGCGCATATGGATTACATGTCCCCAAGTTTTATATAAGTTTTGGGTTTGAAGGGAGTAGACGTGGATATTGGTGAATAATAGTATATGGGTACGGGCATCTCAAAAAATCACGAAACTCTTCAGTCAGGTTCAGTGTTCTAGTAATCTTTGCGGAGAAAAAGGATGAAGAGGGATGGAAGATTGAAAGTCGTGGAAATGGGGAGCCAAATTTTGAAGAGCTGGGGTTTCAAGCTATACTTTGTTGGTATTGAGCATACTTGAAAAATCTTGAAAATTGATTTTGGTCAATTTGGTGTTTTCCATTCCATGCCTGGGATGGTTGGAGTTTGAATTGGCGTAGGTGAAAAAGACCAGAAGTGGTTTGGAGATCTGGTGGCAGAGCTTCCGAAGCCTGAAAAGAACGAGAAGCACAGGCTGGTGGTTGGTGGACATTTTCCACAGGTAGAAAAGGCGTATCCTGGATATCGCGGGATATATATGAGATGCAAAAAAAAAAGCTACAATAGGAACGCCTTAATCGATGCTGTTGTGTTCTTCTTATTTTTCCAGTTCTTCCGACGTGCTTTGACAGTTTCCTCCAAAGCTTGAGCCCCTGACAGGAAGGGAGCTGCCCCAAAAGGCAGCTTGCTGAATCCTCTGACGCCAGAGGAGATTGCCAAGCTGCCCAAACCAGGAACCACCTCCAGCGACAACCGGCCCAGCTCCTTCGTTCCGGAGGGTCGCCCAGGGAGTCAGGAAAGACCTGAGAACGAGAGACCGGCGGAATCCAAAGAGGTGACTGTGGCTTTAAAATGATCCTTGCAAAGTAGCCCGGTTTCATTTTAAACGTTGCTAAACATACGCCGGAAACATGGGATGATGGATGGTTTGATGATGTTTGATGAATATGCCAGCATTGTTTGACGAAGGGGGGAAGTTAGAGGTCCGAGGAATTCCTTATATTTGATGTTAACTTCAATGGTGTTCTGCAGTTCTTTCTCACCATTTCATTGATACCTTCGCCAGTTGTGGCCCCATTGATGCCATTTGGTGCCCCATGTTGGCCCTAGGTGAGGAACAGCACTAGCTGGGTTGAGCAGGTGAGTCATGAGCGCTTGGATGGGCAAGTGGTGCTGAGTATCCAACTCAAGGAGTCGCTTTCAGATGTGAATCTTGGATGGGCCCAGTGGGAGATGTTGGGAGAGGAGCTATGGCTATCCAGGCTATCCCTAAGGGTCGATCCAGAGCCACATGATAGTACTGATAGTAAGGCATGGTAAGGCAGAGTAAGGCAATTTCTTCTACCTGACAGGCATGATGCTTGGTAGAAACACTTGGGTGTTTCTTCGTCCATTGTTAGGATTCTTTTCGATTGATCTCTTAAAAAAACATGTCAACTAGACATCCTTTGTTCCTTACGACAAAATCGGTATGGGATGTGGCTCTCCCAAGTGATGAATTTCACCTCGACCAAGGACCATGGATGACCTGGACCTGGCGGTGGATGATGTGTCACGGGCAATGTCCCTGACCTTCGAAAAATGTCCAGGGGATGTTCTCCACTTGGCCCTGCCGGAGGCGGAGAGAGGGCTGGCCACCTGGAAAACTCCTGGAGCTCTTTAGGGTGACTTTTCTTGCGGATTTTTGGGAGACATTTTTTGACATTTTGGCTATTTTTGGCTGAGTTGGTGTGGTTTTCGGATTTTGCCTGGAAAGCCTGGAGTTGAGTTTCTCGGACCGGAACTTGTATATATTTAGAGTTGTTTCTGCCTGATTTTCATTGATTTTCTGCGTTCAATGCTGCAGCATACGGGCCCGTTTGATACATACATACGCACACAGAGATGGCACAGGATGAAAAAAAAACGCGCATATCTCAGTTTGCCTCTCCAGATTTGGTTCGAATCTCACAGCATTCAGCTGGCTTTGTGTGACCCTTATCAGGTGGCTTGGGGGCTATACGCACAATACATCATGGTAAGCAAGTAGTTTCAATCAGACGTGTGACTAAATAAATAAACGAATAAATAAATAAATAATATACGTCCCATATATATAATATAATATAAATATATTTATCGATGTGTCTCTTCTTTTTCATGACAACTCAACTTGAAAAAAATGCACATAATAGAGACTGTAACGCAAAAGACGCTTGCAACGTTTGGTCATCCCGTCTTTCGTAACGGAGTTGCAGGAGAAAGTTGGCGATCTGGAAGCTCGGTGGAGGAGAAAGCTGAAGACTTTGGAACTGAGATTTCCACTTTTATGATTTGCCGCTCCCAGCCCCAATTGCTCCATGTATGGAACATTTACCAACATTTACCCCATAAATGGCCCAAATGTAGGTAAATATACTATACATGGAGCATACGGGAGCTGTATATAGAAATTATGGAAGGCCTAAGAAGGGCCTTCCAGTTCTTTGGCGTTAGGGCTAATGTTAGGCACGGTGGCTGAGGTTCATTTGGTTTGGTGCACTGTTGTGAGGTTGAGTGCAACTATAATGTATCAAAGTCACACGAAAGCGGAAAAGAGTTAAAAGACTAATGTTTTCCTCCCATGCTCAGCTTCATTCTTGATGGAGGAAGGCCAATAAGCATGATTTGAGTGATTATACGTTCTACGTTCCTCATCATTCTCATCTATTGGAGGTTTCCTCCATCATCCAGGCACATAGCTCTTGGCGTTTTCACGGGCCCTCGGTAATTTCAGGGTCTGGCATCAGAGACGCAGAGAATTCGACAGATGGGAAAATGGGACTAGCTGGTGGTTTACAATATGTTTTACTTTTGCTTGGTATGATGGGTGGAGACCACATTTCAAATGGATCACTTTGCAACAGAAGTGGTTCTGAATCCGTTTCCGTGCCAATACTTCGTTGGTAGCTTCGGTTGCTGGGGATTCTGGGGAAATAAAATCGCAACCATCATAACCGGCGCATGCCCAAGAATTTATTTGGTCTCAGAGCGGAAATCCTTCAGCAGGTTGACTTAAAATCTGACCACCTGCCAGGTGGATTTTCGAGGCACCGACGCGCAAGCGGAGAACCTTCAGGCCGGGAGGTGGTGTGCCACAGGTGGTTGCATTCTCAGGATTGGTGTAGGGGAACATCATTAGGAAACCCCCAAACCAGGGTTTCCACTCGATGATTTTCTCTTAAACCGATCCATTCATGCACGAACTAAGTTCCGTCCTTCAAAGAAGTGGGGGCTGATTTAGGCGCAGGGATGGCTATGATTGAAATATGATCGCCCCGCGACTTTTCATGATTTAACTATATATAATAAGTAGAAAACACTAGAACACATTAGTAATTTGTGGCCCCATTAGCACCCCAATGTTGAGTCAAACCGATGCTGTGCCCTGCGATGTTAGGCCCTTTGGGAGGGGCGTCTTCGAGAAGAAAGAGAGGTGCCAAGTTCACAAAGGGATCCAGATGGATCCAGTGGGTTCGAAGCTGATCTTTTGAAGTTTCAAAGTGTGTCCGCGATCGGTTCCCAGACCATGGGGCACCATGGACTTACGGTATGTCCTCCAAGCAACGCAGAAAACACGTGAGTTCCTTCAGCAAAATTTCCCCTGGCACAGGCGGGCTTGAGAGCCTGTTGCGAGAAGCTCCGTGGTCCTTTGACCACTGGAGTTCTTGAGGCGAAAAAGTTGGGGGATGTTGGGGGCTTGATACCAGTCCCACAACAAAAGCAACACCTTCCCTAAATTTCCCTAATCATAATGTAAACACTCCCCAGACACTCGGGGTTAGCTCCCTGGATCTGTTAATTTGGGGCTCCCTGTTTTTGTGGCATTGGACGGGGAATCGGATTACACTTTTCAAGTGTTCAAACAGGGGTTGAAAATTGTGGATGATTGGGGTAGTTTGGACCCTCCGGCAGCCCACAGGCCATCTTGGCGACCATTTGCATCTTCATGGAAGATCCGGTGCGATATAAGTTCCTCAACATCGTGCAGCCCGTGGTGGTTTGCATGCAGCGCCTCAGCCTACATCAATGGCCTGCCGCATCGGGAGTAGTGCCATGTGAATATCCTATGATTGATGCGTCTTCGGTTCATTCATGGCTGGGGATTATAGTGGCAGATTATAGCCTGATCACGAGCAGTTGCCCAACAAATGCACATACAGTAGTAGATCAAACTTGCTAGATGGCAGAAGATGGTGGAGAGAGCCCCAAAAGGGGCCTATCATCCTTTATCAAACTAGTTGAAACATCAATTTTTTGTTGGCTCTATGCTCATCAGTATCATCAGTGCTACTGTTCTTGATTTGTATATGCTGTATATATGGTTCAAACATGCTCAAAAGCAAAAATTAGTGCTTAGATACTCATTCAACAGCAAAATTTGGTTCTATCTCTGTTCAAAACTGGGTTCCAAAACGGACTCCGCAGCGAGGATGTTTCCCGGCAACCCCCGGATCCAGGTCTGAGACAGGGCTGGGGCTGGTGGCTGGTGGCTGGTGGTATGAATGGCCAGTTGATGTACACATTTACAAATTCAACATGGATAACATTATGATAATTGTTGATGAACTACCGGATAAACATAGCACATATGATCAAACATGCATATGACCGGATTCCTGGAATCGATATGACCCTTATTCTAAAAAAGTAGATACCCTCCGGTAATTTAACATAGCTATGGAAAATCACCATTATATATTAATGGGTAAAACAACTATAAATGGGTCATTTTCAATAGCTATTTTGACATAACCAGAGGGTAGTTTGACAATTCATTTCACGCGGTTAAGCCTTCCATTTGATGGTCCACATCTGTGCCCACAGGTGCCCTCTTGCCAGATCCTTCTGAGAGATTTGGCTGCATGGTAGCCGGTAGCCCCCTAGGGCCACTAGGGGGTCATGTCCTGGGTAAATTATAACGACCTCACGTCGCGACCGAGCCCTGGAATCATGGTTAGTAAATGTTAATAAGGGGAATCATCCCAAATGGCCCAACAATTCAGGTTTGTGAATTATTTATAATTTGCCCAGATATGATATATATATATATATATGTGTGTGTGATTATCCACATGTGAACCAGCAATGAGTCAACAAGCACCCAGTCATTTACCCACCCACCCACAGAGAGAGAGAAAGAGTGAGATACATACACACACATATATAGAGGCAGAGAAAGAGAGATAGGTACACCGAGAAACCAACAAGGACAAGTAACTGCGTGATTATTTGCAGATCTCTGGGCCCTAAGGGCAGGGCGTATGCATGAGTCCCACAGCTTGTTGATTTCACTTCCCGATGCCCATGCCTAAACCAAGGCCTAACTAGCAGTGGAAGCCTCGGCAATGAACATGAGGCCGCAGGATTTAGCGTCTTCGCCTCTGGATTTTTGACTTGCAAAGGATTGTAACTCTCAGGACTTGCAAATTAGAGCTGACACCACTTCAAATTACTGTAAGTTCGCAAGCTTCATGTTCTATCCGATTTTCTGTTCGGGACTAACTACGATGACTTCATGGTTACCTGCCCAATCCTTCACATATCTTTAATGGCTATTCCAATTTTCACATATTTTCGATGGTTAGTCTTAGTCTCCATATGTTTGATGGTTATACCATGTTATACCACATTTTCCCATGTGCTTTGTTGTTACACCCCATGTTTCCCTTATGTTTGATGATTATATACGATGTTTCCATATGTTTCCAGTATTTTTTGATGGTGTGGTTATTCCGCATTTTTATCATATTATGTTTTGTTATCCCCCATTTTTCCAATATGTCTGATGGCTATACACCGTGTTTACAATATTGCTGATGCTTATATATATATATTCCCATATGTTTCATGGTTATGCCATATGTTTCCCATATTTTTGGGTTATACTACATTATCCGGCATTTTTGATCACAATCCTTCTCATATGTTTGAGTTATTCCCATATTTTTGATGGTTCTACGCTGTTCCTCCCTATATTTTCGATGGTTATACCCATATGTTTGATGGTTATACCACATGGTTGTGCCCCATGGTAGGAAGCCATCCAAAAGTTCGGCAAGTGCTGCGGCGTCAGCCAGGAGCCAAGTTAGGTGGAAAATCCAGGTTGTTGATGGGGAAAAAGACACATAGGAACACATGGAAAAAATCTGGAAAACATATGGAAAACTAATGAAACAGATGGAACAAATTGGGAAGATCCCCGAAGCAAATGGAGGTGATCGGAACATCATCTATGATTTAGGGATTTTCCATCGCCACACTTGATTGCTGGAGCAATGAACATGGGGGCTTCAAGGAAACAAACAACGATCACAGTGGACTCTAGATACAATGCCCGGGCACATGGAGACTGTACGCAGTGTATCATGTGCTATATATATCTATTATATATCCATATAGTGTGTATATATATATATATGTATATGTACACAATATACCCGCGATGAAAACACATGGAACTCAAAACTCATGTAATGTGGGGAAATCAACAAATGAATCTTTAGTTGTTCATGTTTTTTTTTTGTACCCATAAAATGTGCCATTCATGGCGGTTTACCACAGATCGGAGGATAAAATCCTGCTGGAATCATCGCCCAGTCGCCTCTAGGTCCATTGGTGCAGGCCATGAAGGAATTGCCATGCAATTTGCCTCTTGGATCATTTTGGTGAAGTTTTTTCTGGGTACCCTCTGGTAAACTAACAGTTTGCTATTGAAAATGGCCATTTATAGTTGATTTTCCCCATGAAAAATGGTGATTTTCCATAGTTATGTTAGTTTACCAGAGGGTAAAACAATAAATCATCCCACAGTCATCACTATTTTTATAGGTACAAACTTACCATTGCCATTTTTATGGGTGGTAAAAATGGCGTTGTTTTACCCACATTACCATTTTTTTCTCCTCTCCCCTCAATAATCCAAAGAAAATGATATGATAGAGGGATTTTTCCCATCTAAAACCTGTCTAAAACATTCTAAAATCATGTAACACCCATCTCCTGGGCCAGTTGCCGTTGAGCGTTACGCCATGTTTGCGCCACAAGGCACTTGCAACGCTTGGCCATGGGCGTGCTCGGGAACTTCTTGAATCCTGGCGAGAAGTTCCTTGAGGACATGGTGTTGGTTATTTACACAAAAAAACCTCAATTTACCCGTGATGATTGGTATTTAATATTATTTAATTCCTCAAAAAACGGTAGCCCTAATGATTTTTTTAGGTCTACGCAATTCATTCCATATTTTTTTAGGTCAACTGAGGGTCATGGCAGCACCATGGATGCTAGGTGAATTGGTGTGGGATGCAGCCAAGTAGGAAGGCACCAACGTGGTGTCATTGGCCGCAAATCCACCATTTGGGAATTCGATAGGGAATACGTTCTTATGTTTTTTTTTGGACCACATCAGAAAATCCGAAAGTCCCAGATCCTGAGTGATTGATGCATTTTTCATAGCCCATAGGATCCATGTATGCTATATATATGGTAACATTTACCATCAATATACCCCAAATGTTAGCATATATACCAGCACCATGGATCCTATGGGTAGTTGGTCACACATGGTTTCGAGGTGTCGCAGCATCACCAGTTTTTGTGCCAAGGAGTGGCGGTGACATGAACAAGACTGCGGCGGCCCGGGCTGCGGCAATCCCCACGTTGATTACTGCCGGGAGACTCGAACCACGACCATGGTTGGGATATGGCTTTCTATGTGGCAGAGATCAACCGATACAGGTGTTACCCTCTGGTAATTTAACATGGCTATTGAAAATGGCCATTTATAGTGGATTTTCCCATTAAAAATTGTGATTTTCCATAGTTATGTTAGTTTACCAGAGGGTAATTGATTGGGGATACTGTACGACAGCTCTATGTATGTTATATATATATGGTAGCATTGGACATGTGAATTAAATGTTGTTACTTTGGCTTTGCCGCGTTCAGGACACGTTTGGGCGATAGCTCATTTTGTAGATTCGGGATGCCCCATAAACCATCCCCAGAGTCGCCTGACAACTTAGGGGCGGGATTAACTTCCATCCCCAAATGGAAGTTGTGAAAACATAGGTTTACGGCAGCCAGGGTAAAAACCACATTCAACTCATTCAACCATCAACTTTTGGTCTAAAAGTCTTGACCAAACACAACCCGAACAGAGACGTTCTGGCCATGGGGACGGAAACCTAATTTATCCAAGGCCATGCAGCGTTTCAAGAAGGAAGCAGATCTTCAAGAAGAGGCGCCCCACAGATCGTCATGACAAGCTGCTCTGGTGAGCCATGGTGCATCGTGGTACAAGCCATGTATGTGGCGAAAATTTTAAGTTGCTTCTTTGATTAAAAGGTCGCACGCATGAGATCAAATTGCATCCTACCTTACAAAGACCACAAGACCACATCTCTGAACACTGTACTGGTTCGTTTTTAATGGAAGATTAACCATTGCAGCTCAAATAATGTGCGTTCCAGAGAGCTAGAATGTCACTACCATATCAATAAAGGCCAGGGCTGTTTCGATTGGCCGGTTGGAATATGTTGGAATTTGAGACCCCGAAATAGTTCAAAGACAATCAGTTTGGTGGTGCAGATCTACCCCCTTGACCCGCTTCCACTGTAACCCCGCTAGTCCGTTCGACCAAATAGCATCCTAGTTGCAAACAGATTCATGCGAATCCCAAGCCTAGTCCTCAATAATTAATTATCAATGATATCCGAATCTTTGAGGTAAACAGTTGAATTTCCACCCAACAAAAGTAAATCAAACATCGTAAATCCAGCAAACATCCGTCATATTGGACCATCATCAGTTATCATTAAGAATTCATAAAAAAAAACCATGCACGCAAAAAAACAACAAACATAAACCCATCATAAACCCACCATATGAACCCATCAAACTCATCATAAGCCCATCATGACCTGTCACCTTCGCCGCTTCGCCGCGCCAGGCCATCAATTGCCTCACCAAACTTTGTGACACCTTGGGTCGCGCCTCCGTTGCAGCACGCTTAGGCGAGGAAAATCCGGTGGTTTTGAATGGTTTTGATGATGTTTCAATGACTTTCCGCAGAAGACATCACTATGGAGAGTTAGTTTGGGGGGAAATACCGAGGTTGATTCTTATACGAATCATTTTTATATGGTCGTTCTTATTGATTGGTTCAAGTTGTTCGACTTATGATTTTTGTCCCGGTTTCAAACGAGGAAAGAAAAGGTCTGCCAGGTCGCCGCCCCGTCGAGGCCTCATTGATGCCGTCATTGCAGCCATCAAGAGCCTGCTGACTAAGTCGGATGGGTATACCATGGTAAACCAGTGATTGGGATATGACGGATATGAACAATCTGATAAGTTGATAAGTCATTCGGAGAACAACCGGGAGAACATCAAGTCATTGGGAAACAGCTGGAATATTAAACAATATAAAACAATGAAACTAAGATACTAAGTTGTTATATTCTAGGCTTGTGAATTCAAATGTCAATACTTTTCCATCTTTGCCTCCGGTGGTCGCCATGTATCGCCAGGTGGCCTGGTGTGTTTCAGGTAGACTCACAGCACCAGGAAAAGTCGCATGTTCCTGCATAGTCTCAGGAAGTGGGGTCTCAGTTTCACAGCTTTACACAGGTTCTTACAGGTTATTTTCCTTTTCCCAGACTATACCAACTACCTTGTCACCTTTTCATCAGTGCGGCTTGGTTGGCCAACCTTTGCCACCTGAGGTCAGAACTATGGAGAGATCGAAGGGAAGCTCACCGAGTTAAGCTGCATCATCCTCTGTATGCTGCTGGGTGCAACACGGTGCATTCACCATTTCACGGGCTTTGTTAGATCCCCCGCAAGCCTACTCCTAAACAGTTATACAAGATATATGATATGTGATATTATATATATATATGCCATACATATTTAGATGGTCTTTTATCCCAACATAGATGGCATTGTTGTATTCTGATGTACTATATCCAGCAATCACCATTGAACGGGTTATTTTACACACCGGGGTTTTACATAATCCTGCGCCATCCTTGGATTCTTGACGGCGGCTTAGCTCCCACCAGTTCCTAGAAGAGCTCATTCAAGGTCTACAACCCAACAAAAAGGAACTACGTTTGGCTTCAAGGTCTACCCAGAAAAGCATAGAACAACTAAGAAAACATAGGAGAATCAGGCATAGCCCTCCTGGAAATCAAACATAAAAATGGGAAACAAATGGACTTACCCATGATCTTCCCATTTAAGAACCATTTATATAGGATGTTCCAGCTTGCCATATTTAATTACCAGAGGATCCAGAGGGTATCTCCATTCATCGCCATGAATCAGAATTTGATCATGTTTTAAAAACCATTATTGCCCAGGAATTAACAATCAATCAACATGAACATTCACTAATGTGGGAAACCCAATGCCATAAACAACTCCAAACCTTGGGGGTGGTTTGAATCGCACCATCAGAAAGGGTTATTTGGGGAATGGTTGTCATGTCATTGGGTTTATCACATTATATTGTTTAAACCATAATGGTTTATGGTTAATGGTGATAAACCCATTAAATGATGATTAAACCCAATGACACAACCATAAACCAATGGTTTAATCATCTTTTATTCACCATAACTGCCCGTGAATTAAGCACCTATTAAATCCTATTAACACTCTCCATTTCAAACATATTGGGCTGACCACAAAGGACCTTCAGCTATTTTCGGCTATTTAACCTATTTACCCTCTGGTAATTTGACATAGCTCTTGTAGCCATGGGCGATGGCCATGGCCATAGATATAGTTGATTTACCTCTTAAAAAAGGGTGATTTGTATTTACCTATAGCTAATTTATAGTTGATCTACCATTTCCCATAGGATCCATGGTGCTGCTATATATGGTAACATGGACCCATCAATATACCCCCTTTATGTTAGCATATATACCAACACCATGGATCCTATGGGTTTATAGTTGATTTACCTATTACAAAAGGGTGATTTAAGTATTTACCTATAGACCTATAGCTAATTTATAGTTGATCTACCATAGAAATAGTTGATTTACCTATTAAAAATGGTGATGTTCCATAGCTGCCATAGCTAAGTCCTTCAGCTGCACCAGGTTCTCGGACGATCAGAAGCTGCGGCAGGAGATGGTGAACGCAGGGGCCCTGAACGTCGCCAAACAGGTGGGGCGTCTCAGATGGCCAGATGGCAAAAAAACCCAAAAAGATGGTCATTTGATGGTGGTAATTTGATGAATGATGGTCATGATGGTGATGAATGTTGATAGAACCATGAAATCTTGGGATTTGATATATGATACCCTATGGTTATGTCAAAATAGCTATTGAAAATGGCCATTTACAGTGAGTTTTCCCATTGAAAATGGTGATTTTCCATAGCTACGTTAGTTTACCAGAGGGTAGGACTGAATGAATGGGCGATACCCGGCCTGGTAAACTAACGTTGTTTGCGAACTCGAAAGATCCACCATCTTTAATAGTGAATCAACTACAAATAGGCGGTTTTCAATAGCTATGCTAAATTACCAGAGGGTAGTTTATGGGGGTTTAAATGATTGCACTAACTAACAAACTGATCGGAGAAAAGAACAGATGTTATAATGGGATAGACTGGACCGGAATATATTAGTGGATATTCATGGGTTTGTCATGGAGTATTATTGGCAATATTGGTAATCAAATATGGCAGGCAGCTGGGAAATGCCTGGGAAATGCCTGGGAAATCCCCGAACTAATGGAGGTTTATTCTCGGGCAAGCCATGTGACTGATTACCCGATGGTAAAACCCTCCTATCTTTCCAATATTGCTGGGCCATCTCCCCAGATTTGTGAAATACCCATGCAACTGTAGATTACCACTTCTTAGCCAACATTTATATATGGCCATGGATCAATACCTATGAAAATACAATTTTTAGGGGAATGAACATCCATTTTAACCCAGCTATGACTTGATGTGAACTACAGGGGTACTATTGGTTTTGACACACTGCCATAAAAGTAACCAGCAACTTACCCATCCGTGACTGAGGTGATTAGCAAGGCGCGCTCGCTGGACATCCAGCGCTGGGGCTGTGAACTGCTGCGTAGCCTGTCCCAGCCCTACTGAGCCGCTGAGCCGCTGAAAGGTGTCAAAATCACGCCACAGGTCATGGGTTTACGCTGTTTAGAAGTTGTGTTGGGTTTCTGATAGTGGTGCAATGGTCATGGTGGTTTGGTTTTATGATGGTTTTATGATGGTTTTATGATGCTTCGACAACTATTGCAGGAGTTTCTGATGATGGTTGAATGACGATTTCACACTTGGTGTTCAAAGATGGTGACACAAATTAAATGGGTAGTCTGTTGGCCAGGAATTCTCAGAGGCAGATGCTCGTTGTTTCACCCGTGTCACCTGTCTCACGTACGCAGTTCAAGGGTTGTCTCCACGCAATGCAGTGGAGACCATGGATAGATTGAATGCGACGACCGCATCCGCAGAGGATGGCCATGAAAAACTGATTGAATATGTATGTATATATATATATATTAATAATTATATATAGGTAGTTCACCGGCTATCAATGGGAGCTGACCCAGCAAAAATAAGGATATAGCTGGGAGATTGGTTGGTTTTATAGTCTCGTTGTTGGTTTCGTGTTCTTGAAACACTGCATAGTTTAATCCTTGGAATGGTGATTCCAGCTACCCTCACATATTGTTGAGGAGGGTTGAGACCAGCCTAATCCAACATCTCCAAGCGCGATGTTAGTTGGTTCATGTTAGTTCCGTTGGATGGTTGTCTCCTTTAAGCTGGCTTTGGCAATCTGTTGAAGATAGGCTGCACCCATCTGCACCCTGCGGAAATGTCAATCTCTATTTTGTGGTTCGCGAAAGTGATGCTGACCTAGTGTTAAATGCTGAGCACCCATGAGCCAGCAATGACTGTCACCCCGCCATCAAAATCAGGCCATGTGGTCATTGTTCCATCCGCTTCCACGCCCTTTCTCTGGCACCTTTTGGGTTCAAGGTGCTTCAGGCACTGTCCTTAGCAGGCCCTGAATCGAGGACGGGGTCACACTGCGTCCTCGTTTCCATGTATGACTCAGGCGCACTCAGCTGGCCTTGGAAGATAGGTTGAAGATAGCAACAAGGAGGAGTTCTCCAAAGAACAAGCTAGGACTCACAGCGATGTTTGTGGAATGTTCTAGGGTCTGGTGGATGTAGATTCCCCCAAGCTTGTGATGGTGGAAAGCCTTGGTGGAATGAGGATCATCATTCCAAGTACCCTCTAGTAGACTAACATAGCTTTGGAGAATTGCCCTTTTGCAGATAATTTATCAATTGAACATGGCGGTGGTCCATGGCAAACTGTTAGTTTGTTTGCTATGTTTACTGGAGGGTAATGACTTTTGTTTTGGGGGAGACCTCTGTCTAACTTTGATCATCTAGGCTGAAATCAAGGTAAACAAAGGCGATCTCAGTGCCTGACCGCAGCATATGATGAAACCCAAGTATGCCCAATGGGTGGGTGGCTGAAATATCAACAAACCTAACTGAGCATATATATATAATACATTTGCAGTAGCTGTTATTGACAACGATCACCTATCACCGCCTAGAATCCACATAGCTAATGTTCCCTTTTCCTTCAGCTACTGTGGATGGAAGAAATCCTGCACCACCTGGGATGGTAGAAAACCTATAAAATCTATAAATAATGGGATAAACCACCTATTAGACCTATTACCTGGTGCAGGATTTCTTCCATCCACAGTACCCTTCCATTTTGGCTCATCCACCGCTTTGAACCCTCCCAGCCCGCGTTCAAATTGGGGAAGCCTTTCGCAGGTGCTGAAAATCGCCGCCTGCCTGTGGTCCGCTGCTGCAGAGGCGTGACGACGACTTGATCCGGTGCATCAGATGTTGATAGCAATGGAAAATGGCCATAGAAATAGTGGATTTTCCCATGAAAAATGGTGGATCTTTCCATTGCTATGTTAGTTCACCAGAGGGTAAATAGGATTAAATAGGATTCTGGTTGGTGGTTTCAATCATTTTTTATGTTCCATACTATATGGGATAATCGTTCCCATTGACTAATTAATATTTTTCAAGATGGTTAAAACCACCAACCAGATAAAGTTAAATTTGGATTTACTGTAAGAACTAGTCAATGCGGTTTATAAATCAACAAACATCGCTAGATGCGTAAAAATCATTAAAAATCCATTGTTTTGGCATGCTCAAATATTTCAAATCACTATCTTGTATGCAAGTCCTTGTTTGATGCATCAGCGTCCATCATCTACCATGACTAAAAGGCCGTTTGTCACAAAGTCACTGCATTTTCCATTGCCACCGCGATCAGTGACCGTACGCACCAACTGCTGCACCGTGTGCACAGGGTGCACCGGGTCAACTAATTGCAAGGAGTGCACCTGCAGCCCACCAAGTTTCGTACTTTCCAGGTTTGCCATTGAGGGTTCTTGAAAGAAAAACCTTTCAACATCCATTGTTTATGATTCCTATAGTTTTCCAATACCGATTTCAATTGCAAAACGCCGATTTCTGCGCAGAACCATGAGCCGTGGCTGGGACGGTCCCACTTAATGCGACGGGATGCAGGTGCTGTTGGGATGCGGCGGTTGAAGCGGAGGTAGGTACCTCCAATAAATTGGTATCTGAAATGGCCATTGACCCCGGGAAAAATGGGGGGAAACCCAAAAAAAAACGCGGATTTTTGGGCGGAACTTCGAACATATGTGTTTGGCCTTTAAGAGTTTGAATCGTTGAGAAACTGTCAGATAGAACAACCTGTTTTTTTTGGGTCCTCTTTCTTTGCACGGTGGTAGATGGTTGCCCTGGTAGATGATAGTAGAGGGCAGCGCTTGATGTGATGCCACGTCGATCTGAACGATGCGTGTCCCAGATTTGTAATACTGGGCCTGGATCTGGTAATTATGCGAGAATCCACCATAGTTTTTCCAAAAAACAAACGGAGAAACTGCATTGGATCGAACATGGACCCAGAAAGGCCCTCGCGATTTCCAAAATGACTTTGACCTACTTGCCAAGTACAGATCATTGAGCACTACTGAAATGACAATCTGCAGAACCCATGGGCAAATTCAAATAACAAGGACACGCAACACCCCTATGAACAATCCATGTATACGGGCCAACCAGGATGCTCATCCAGGCGCCAGGGATGTAGACTCTGTAGACCCATCCAGGGCCATCCCAAAAATTACATCCCTATAGAATCATGTCAATACATGTCAGTACATCTCAATACAACTCAATACATCTCAATACAACCATACCATATTCCACCATATTCCACCTATCAATGTCCCCCAGTAGGAAAAAATACCTTTGGCTCATCCTGGATGTTCCGAGGATCGGGGCTGTTGGAAGACAGTTGGGGCCTCGGAGCGATTAACCAACGAGGGCATCTGCAGATTTTTACAGTACATCTATATAATATATCAAATATGCACCTTTACAAGGTATTATGATTATTATGCCCTACAGAGATTTGTAAAAGGTGGGACTCCCAGTTACAGTACAAGTTGGTTTAGTTTCAGCCCAGCTGTACATCCATTAACTAGGCTTCAAATTGCCATAAACCATTTCTGCCATGGCTATTCTAAACTACACAAAGTTCATATCAAACCCCAAGTAACATCCCAATATTGGTTCAAAGTGTTTAAGTCCCCCATTCCACACTTATAACTTATAAACGACAAACAACGACAAACCCCAGGCACCATGGCTATTTATCATTGATGGATGGGAATTGGATTATTGGGGAAACTATAATCACTACATTATATAGTATATTATATCCATATATAGTATATCCATATATAGTAGATATTAAATTGGATATATATAATCACTACTATTAATTGGATATAAATGACAGTAATGTAGTGATTATATATGATAACACTATATATATATATATATCATAACTATATATAATACTAACTATAATCACTACATTATATTATAACCCATTCGGTCCACCCGCGTGGCAGGTCGTGACCTCAACACCGTCCCGGACCCGCCGGACCTCTCCCTGCACTTCGCACACGACGAACTGGTCACGTGCGACATGGAAGAGGCCGGGGAATATGGGCGCCAAACGTTGTAGCTTGTGGGGTGGTAGAATGGGGATATGATTCTGATATGATATGATATAATATATATATATCACCAGAAGTAAAGCAGGGTTTGAACCAGAAGGGTTTGAACCAGGGACCTGGAGAAGCATATTCATGATATAAAAAAACTTGGAAAAAGCAAATAGAGACAAATAGAGACAAATAGAGACAAATAGAGACAAATAGAGACAAATAGAGACAAATAAAGACAATTGGATCCAAATCAGGAACCAAAACATCCAAAACCGCATTTCAAATACCCAAAAGATAGATTAAAAATTGTAAGAGTTCGCTACCTGCAAGATATATTATATAGTAGTTCACCACTATTCTATACTATTTTCAATGTGATTTTTTTTCTCTATCTTTTTTTGGGACCTACGATAAGACTCAAAAGACTGTCTGAGAACTTTATTAATCAACCATTGGAGATAGATAGGATAGATGTCATTCGATCAGAGCCCATGTTTGGTGGATTTAATCTGTTCGCAGAGGTGGCTAGTTAATCTTAAGTGTAACATCAACGACCAATTAACGGTTTGGATGTAAATCATTGGTCATGATTTTGTTTTACCCTCTGGTAATTTAACGTAGCTATGGAAAATCACCATTGAAATAGTGAATTTTCCCATGAAAAATTGTGATTTTCTATAGTTATGTTAAATTACCAGAGGGTAGATTATGATAGTCTATCAATGTCTATCATCTATCTACCAATTGATTTTGCTAAATGATAATTATTGGGGGTTAACCCAGTGATCAAGCAGTTGGTGTCCATGATGTAGTTGTGAAAAAACCTCATGTGGCAAAGCGAATGCCATCAAGCTACCATTTGGGGATGGTTTATACAACCCATTATAATGGTAATTTGGGAGATGGTTGATTATTGGGTTTACCACATTATTGGCCATGATTTGATGGACAGGTTGTTCATCATTTCGATTGTGTGCCCCACTGCTGCGGACCGAAAATTATGTAGGTAAAGCATCACGATTGTTTCGAAAGGTGCTCCAACACAATCTCCTGCCTCTCATCAACTTGAGATGACCAGGATTGACCAGGTGTTTTTTGCTCGTTGATCTGAAGCAAATCCATGTAAATCCCTTATTTTGCTGGGTTAAGTTGAGATCCCTTTTTTTATTTTTGGGCGCAAAACAACAAAAAAAACACCCCATGTTGGTTGAAGATGGCCATGGCAAACGCCTCCCGGCCCTTTTTTGCCGAGGCGGACGCCTTTTGGCAAACGCATCCATTTCGTCGGAATGCCGACAAGATGCATACGCAACTGGCGGCACCTCAGCTGGAGATGAAGTTCATCCACCAACTTCAGGAATCATTGTCATGGATACATGCCCTCTGGTAAACATACAGAAAGCTATATAGAACATGGCAAAGGGGCCAGAGTTGATTTACCTATTAAAAATGGTGATGTTCCATATGTTAGTTTACCAGAGGGTGGATAGATCTAACCAGAGGGTAGATAGATCTAGGGATAGCCTTGCCTATCTTCCAGCCATACAATCCAAAAACATTTGAAAGCCACCAAGCATCCCATTAATCACAGAACCACAGGGGGTACCCTACGCTTTTGCAATCAATTTTTGGTCAATTCTATGTTTTCAACAAGTCTCGTAACAATAATCATTGAGAGATGCTTTTCAATAAGGTGTCATATCAGTAGATTTTGGGGGAGACACATCATTGGCTGGAACATGGGGGGGAAGGCTATCCTCATAGAATTTTACCATAGTGGCAACTTATATAGATTACATTACATATTGAAAGATAATATTACTATAATTTACCGTCTATAGAACTCATATACATAGAATATTACCATAGGATATTACTATAATATTACCATTACCATAGAAAGAACATCTTTTCTTTATATTACCATAGAATATTACCATGAGCATAGAATTGGATTATGGGAAATTTTACAGGAAAGCCCTATATTTGATGGTAAAAACCATGGTTTCCTGTAGATTTTCCCTTAAACCAATCCAGTGACATGAGCAAGGCTATCCTCATAACACCCTCAGCTGCTGCGCCAAAAGGCGATGCGCGGCCTTCGAGAGATCAAGCGCATCTTCGCGACGCAGTCCTTGCCGTTGATCGTGGTCGCGGGGCCGATGCCGAGATGGGATGGCAAGTTGGGAGTAAAACAGGAGGTTTTACCCTCTGGTAAACTAACATAACTATGGAAAATCACAATTTTTCATGGGAAAATCCACTATAAATGGTGATTTTCAATAGCTATGTTAGTTTACCAGAGGGTAGACTACGAAATTTGGGGATATCATGGGGTATACTGTAACATGATATAATCAACACTATGGCAATATGGGAACACATGTGCAATCTCGTGGGATTTTTGGGGACAAGATAACCATCCCAAGTATTTGGCTATCCCCACATGCAAACCAAACAATGATGTTATTTTCGGGATGGGATAAGTTGGAGGGTCATGCGGATTTTATCAAGAGAAATGTTTGTTGATAAAACTGGATATAAGTATATATATATAAGTGTAAAGTCTAAAAAGTGGAATATACTATTCATAGATGGTCCACTCCACTCACTCCATCAATAGGATATGTACTATTCAATCTTCATAGATATTCATATAGGTTATCCGCTCAATAGATGGGAATTCTATTCCATATTAATACTATGATATAGTATATTCCATGTAATATAGTATTACCCTCTGGTAAACTAACATAACTATGGAAAGATCCACCATTTTTCATGGGAAAATCCACTATAGATGGCAATTTTCAATAGCTATTTTGACATAACCAGAGGGTATACCCCTTCATAGATGGGAATCTTTCCCCCTTCGGGCCATCGACCCATCCGGGCGAGGTGGGCGACTTGCTACTTGGCTGGAGGCCGACGCGGAATCATCCCCCAGGTGAGTGAAATATTATACAAGGTGATGCCCCCCAGTTATAAGTTGGGAACAAAAAATCCCATTAAGATATATCTACCATAAGTCCTAGTTAGTTATTAGATTTATAAACCAACTTAGCTATCTTGGGGGCACCACATTGTAATTTACCCAGATTTATGGTTAGTGAAAAGTATGGTGTTAGACTTTTCTTGGGAGAAACCAAGGTTCGATCATCATTTTCATGAATTTTCTACATTTCAACGTCAAGTTCGTGGGGTCCTGTAGTTTTGGTCAAACCCATATTTGAACAACAATAGCTGCCGGGTATCACCGGCATCAACCACATTTTTCGACATGGTCCATGTTCAATGGATTTTGATGATCGGATGCTTTGCTTCAGATTTGTCATGCTATGTGTGTTGATTTTGTTGTCATGGCATTTGGGCGTTGCAACCGTTAACCGTTAACACAGACCACCACAACATGATCCTTTCCTTAGCATCATGGTCATGATCAACCTCCTCCTCCTCCTCATCACCATCACCATCACCATCATCATCACCACCACCATCATCATCATCATCATCAATCATAATCATCATATACCATTAAAATGATGTTTCCATCATCATTTAATAACAAGAATAACCACACTGACAGCCCATCCGATCCCTATCCCATCCCCCGCCAGGCGCGGCTGCCTGGCCTCCGCGGGCGCCACGCTGAGCGTGGCGACCTTTGGGCCCTGGCTGCACGAGTTGGGCCTCAACGCCTTGGAGAAGGCGACAGAAACGCGACCTCACCAGTTACAAAAGACACGGAAATCAAATAGAAAAGGTTGAAGTGAAAAAAATCTGGCATATGTGTATATATATATACACATATATATACCTATATATATATACACATACATATATATATATACAAACACATACAAACACTATAAATGTGTGTGTTTTTTTGCCGCCTCAATGAAGTACCTATAGCTTAAAATGTGGTATTATTTTTTTTTGTTATGTCAGGCCTTCAGGAAGCAGGGCCTGGAACTTGATACCTCCAGATGCCCACATGGTCCGCTGATGGCCGGCTGCAGGTGCGGGCGCCGATGGGCGGGCATTAAAACTATGACTGGTAAGGCCTGTAATGATATGAATGGATAAAAATGATAGATGAATGGTGATCATTGATGGTTGATAAATGTTAAAAATGATAGTTATATAATGTGAGTAAAGCAATCATATCAATAATAAACCACCAATATTTTGGTTTAGACCACCTATTCATGGGAATTTTGGGAATGATGTACTTTTGTCTTACCAACATTAGAGAAAAAACAAGTGTGGTCATGTGGCATTCCCATGAACTTTTTGATGTTTGCCGGATTGATATGTGGTCACTATATTTTCGATGGTTTGTTTGGGTATCAACATACCACTTTGCGGCCGCATCAAGACAAAAGTGTCCCGAACCTCTGAAACATCTCAAGCCTTAAGTATCTACTTGTAAGATACTAGAAGCCGTGTTGAACCCCGAGATGATGGATGATTGATAAAAAACCTACATGTTTTCCTTAGACCCTCAGGCGATCAGGGCCTCTCCCATCTGCCAGGCTCCGTGGTCGCTTGCCCCGGATTGACGATGGGCTGACGCTGGAGTTGGGTGTGTTGCTGTCACCGCCCCCCGCCATGGCTGCTGGGCAGCAAAACTGTGATCCAGAGTGGTTCTTGTTTGCGAAGACAAAGGGGGGATTTAACATGCATTAATTGATTTGTAGTCAAGTCTTCGGATCTCCAGGGAATACTTGACATGAATAGAAATGGATAGAAAGTGAGACATTGAACTGATAAGATATGGAACTGAATATATATATATATTTTTAAAAGAACCAACTACTGAATCAACAAAATTCATCCAAATTCCATGCTGGAGAAAAAATATGAAGACATCATCAAGCTTTACCCTCCGTTAATCAAACTCCCCAGAAATGGAGGTTTTAAAGCTGGGAATCTCATGGAACTATTGCCGGGTGATTTTCCAAATATGTTTGTTTCCCATCATATTCCCATGAATTCCCATGAATTCCCATAAATTCCCATAAGCCCCCATGAATTCCCATTCAAAACCCATAGAAAATCCCTTTTGTTGATGGTTAACACCTCTATTTCCCATGGACCAAATGGCTGCCTGGTCGGCTCCAAAAGGTCGGTCGCCGTCCCGGCTTCTTCCCCCGTTGTGCGGCCGGCTGCGGCCGCACCTGCGAACGCTGCCGGTTGGCTTGGCCACAGCCCAGCAAGGCGAAGTTCGGGTGATTTTTTGATGGGGTGAGACCCATGAGGACCATGAAACCCCATGAATCTTGAAAGCCATCTTGGGGTGGTAAAGGTTGTGCTTTTTATGTGTTTTTTGTTTAAATATCTTAATGGGATTTCACGTGAGTCAAGACTGAAATGGTGACCTTATATGCGATTTCTGGATGACCTTACGTCGTGACATCACTGGAATGATGGTATGGGAAATCATCCCCAAGTGGCCGAACTTGTACAGGGAGATTTGATAGATATGGACATGGGTCATGGGCATGTAGATGCTTATTGCAGATCCTTTTGCACCTAAGCCTAAAACTGCAAGGGAGTTTTGGGGTATAACTTTTGTTTTTATAGATTTTCTAGTGTTTCTTTGATTGGCCAGCATGAACTGGCTCAGAAGGTACAGAAATAAGAAGGTTTGGAGACAAAAATTGCAGCAGGTGTTTCCCAACTCAAACGCTTTTCTAGCCGACCTGTTTATATACTCTTGTATTATGGCTTCAGTCTTGGAAAAGTTAAGATCCATTGAATGCAAGTGATTTTATAGGGGCTGCATGTGCGTAGTTTTGTTGTAGTTGTGTCGGCATCGCAAATGCCCCAGTCCAAATCCAATTTCTTCTGCGCAGGCGATGTTGACTTTTGCCATTTTGGCTCTGGTAGGTCCAGAGTGGGCAAGCTATATATTCCTATCCGCGTGCGGTTGATCTCAAACTTAGGCGTGCCAACCGTGCCAACTCTCCAATTTCAACACATGTAACGCTTCACCATTCACTGCTTCACTGCTTCACTGCTTCACTGCTTCACTGCCCCCTCGGCCTCCCCTTTTCGCAAACCGCCTTGCCATCGCCATGTTGCTTTCCCTTGGTGCGCCGGTGAAACCCGAACTGGACTTGGACGCTGAGGAACCACCCGTCTGGGACGATGCTCGGTTTATCCCAGGGAGTCACAAGCGGGAACTGAAGAGTTTGCTATGGAAAATCACCATTTTTAGGAGGTAATTCGTCTATAAATATGCCATTTTCATGCATTTTCATCCATTTTCCATAGCAAACTATTAAATTGCCAGAGGGTAATTGTAAATCAATGGGTGGAGAGAGATCCTTACTGCTTTTGGCTGGTTCTTGTACTGGTAGTATTGTCAGCGCATTGGCATATTTCTTATTTATACAAAGCAAGCGGGGCATTGGCTGCCCGGTTACTCTGAGATGACCCTGCAAGCAGGGGCCAAGATATGCATAGATATACCTTAAAATTTAAAGGACACATGTTGCTCTCACATGTTTGTTTTCTTTAATTTTCCTTTATATCCATCCAACGACTAATATTGTTGAGCTTCGCTCTTCCACTGCACTGGCGGGATAGCCACTTCCAATCTTTGACTTTCCATATGACTGTGTCTGAAAATTTGGCACCCACATGTTTGCTGGAACACGATGATTTACCGCAAGGCTCCAGAAATGTCAACATTGTGGCCCTGAACTGCTGAAAACATCACCGGTTGGTTACACAACTTGAACCAATACGCCTGCAATGGCATTGTTAATTAATGTGGGGCCCCCTAGGTAAGTTTGTTTTGTACATAACTACAGGGACTATAGGTTTACATGATACATTTATAGTTGGTGGCTCTTTCTAACTCACAGGGCCCACCCGTATGATATGTGCATTCTTCAGACTCGACTTTCTTCCACCTCGGCCTCGCCAATTTCTCAGGACATGCTGTTTGGCGACGTTGTCGATGTCACCTTTCCAGAAGTCAAGTCACAGCCATCTCTGAAGCCCGACCTCATCGATTTCGTGGATGACATGCCTTGCTGGAACAGCAGCTGCTTGGTGCGATGCGGCGGACGATGTGGGATGCAACAGTATGAGGCAAGCTTATGAAGAATGACCATGGTTGTCTTCTATCCACAGTTTTGGGTTGTGTCATTTTTGTTTGGTAATTAGTTCTATTCCGGCTCATGGGTAATGCCAACATCGGATTAATCAACCCCCCCCCCCCGGTAGGTAGGGGGGGTACCTTCTGGCTAGTTTCTTGACCATCCCTTAATAATGAGCAACTCTGAACCATAAAAATTTGGATATGGCTTACGTCAATTAGATCTTCATAGAATTCTATTGGATTTGTTAAAATCTCACGGATCAGAAAGGTGGTTGATTAATCAGGGGCAAACCCTGGTTATTATGAATGGGGGACATGGGCTCATGGGGGGTACCCTTTGGGAGCTATCCAAACTGGTGATTTTTATAAAGATTTTAATTAGAAATCGATCATTTGGGGAATAGTCGTTTTTTGAAATTTTCAATGAT
>Ga0126342_10002904_pt1 | contig 27566 bp, 25 predicted proteins | sample Cyp1metagenome_FD_92528 | JGI IMG/M metagenome (GOLD analysis project Ga0126342, IMG submission 92528) | Coral microbial communities from Lord Howe Island, Old Settlement Bay, Australia - Cyphastrea 1 metagenome | ecosystem: Host-associated > Invertebrates > Cnidaria > Coral ... | reverse complement strand
TTATTGTTTGTGAAATTTTGTTATGAGTTATGTTGATGATTTTGTTGATGTTTTTTTAGGGGGATGTGTGTATGTTGGGGTCAGGGGTTCAGGGTTGGAAGATGGGCAAGGCCCATTCTAACTTATATATATATGATATGTGAATCATATCATATTTGTATTGGTATCTCTAATACCGAGTAATGTGTAATTATATTGTCGAGTCTGAATTAGAGATGGATCTAATGTAATGAATCGAAGAATTCAACCAATGGCGATACCTCACAGTAGAGCAGGTCATAGGCTAGGTTGAGCTGCCAAATTGCTCGGTTCTTCTTTTAAAAAAACAATTCGGGTATGGGTCAAAACCCTAGTTTCCTGGTGACTAAAATAGCTGGTAACATCTTCCAACTAGATGCTGAGATGCTCATCCCACAAAAAATGCTATGATGTATAGTGGACTCTGATCCAATCCATGGAATCCATGGCCCTTTGAAGGTGAAAATGGATGAACATGCTGGGAACCAAGTCACCGAACTCCTTTCCGGTAGGCGGATTCATCCGTCGCCGCCATTCCAGCGCCGGAACCCGGGAAGAATTTCGGGCGCCCTTTGCTTCGGCGACCCCAAAGCTTGGACCGGGACGGGGCGATGAATGGCACAAAATGCCCAAAAATATCAAAGATTTATATAGACTGACAACTTCAAACAAACTCTGCACAAACATCATCCAGAGGCAAAAGCACTCAGACTGACAACTTGAATGCACGTGAGGAGCTGCCTGACTCCAAACTCTCCTCCTGGCGAAAAGCTCCCACCATCCAAGTTTGAATTGCAGAAGTCAGAAAATCTACACGGAAAATGAAACGATGATCTATATATATATATAAGTGCATCATGCAGCCGGTCTCCTCTTGAACAGGTCGTGTCATCTCAGCACGACCTGAAAATTCTGGTTGTTTTCAAATACTCTCAACTTTGTTTTCAAAGTAGTTCCATGACTAAATCCGGTGCCTGCAGATTGGAAGAGCTTCTCCACATTGCTCATGCCCGCCTGCCAAGTTGAGGGCACTGTCGCGGCACATTGCTGTGACAAAAAAAACAGATTTCACCACTGCCTGTGCTTCGGTGTTGAAAGGCCTCGAAGAGAGGGCTGCACATTGAAAACTTCCTAGAAATCCCTTCATTTCGATATGAGGATGGCCAGCAGGGCTCAAGATTGTGGTACCCATTTGGAGGTATCTCAGCGATCACAGGCGCCCGGCGGTGTTTGAGGGATGCCCGGCGGACCTTTGTCCGTGCTCACATCCAGGCTTTGAAATGTTGGGCACAAAAAGGGTTGGCCAAAAACAAAAGATCAAACTTGGTCGTCCAAAGGAACAACAATATTAAAATATATTTAATATGGATGTAACCGATGTGAAACACTGAGCTTCTCCTCCTGGTTTTGGCTTTGTCTGAAAACTCAGTACCCCTTTCGATCCACTGACTTATCATCACTTTCCCCATACAAAAAGGTGTATTCGGGCGATACCATGTGCATCAGCAAGTCTGGGACAAGGACTTTGCACTGAGTTGGGACCGAACATCCCCGGTGGAGCCTTGCAGCTCAACATCCACCAATCTGGGTCTGAAAATTGCCGCTCCCATCCCATCCGTTAGTATTCCCATGTATTCCCCATCAAAGTGCTATTTTATGGCTATTTTATGGCTATCCCCCCCATTTTACAAATACATACTATTCATATCTATTCATATGTGGTAGAAACATCTGTGGTTGGAAACATCCAGCAGCTTTTCCGAACAATCGTTCGCCCTGCGCCTGCCAGGCTGCGCCTGCAGCATCCCAAATCACCAACAGAATCACTGGGGTCAACCCTATCTTGGGATCTCCCTTCACCAATGGCTGCTCTCTTGGCCTGTCCGCAAAGCATCTGGCCTGCCACTGTCTCCACTTGCAGCTTTTTTCATTTTGGGCTAAGAAAATCCGCGCAAAACTTCAAGTGATCCAAACTTCAACTGTGCAAAATTCCATGATTCACCGAATTCACCAACTTGGCCATGCATTTAGGATAGTTACTCTACTCCGATTCCCCTGATAAAAAAAAATGTCGTCAGGAAATTTCGCCTGAGGGTCGCGGCTTGGCCTCGGCACGTGGCATGGTGGAAGTTTACCAGCTGAAGGTTTGCCTGAAGTGTTTTTTCCGCTTTGGAAAAATATAATATAGCCATATAGCTAATACAACTAAAAATCCATATTTCTGCAGCTGAACATCCAACATCCATATAGAATCATATGTGATTCATATGTGATTCATATGTGTATAAGTTCCAAGGATGTTGGTGTTTACCGCGGGACCATGGTTTCGACTCATCTTCCTATTCGTGCTCCCGTTGGTATGCTGGTGAATCTTTTCTTAGAAGATATTCCGCTTGGAACAGCCTCCATTGGGGTCTATTTGCCAAAGATAAGTTTTCTCCATTGCCATTGAATTGCCATAGGGATCCATAGGGCACTTAAAATACTGCGAAGAACTTCTTGAAAAGCTGGCAAACATATCTGAAGTGACATGGAGGGGAACAAAGCTATCCACCAAATCAAAGGAACACTGCTTCCCCTCACCAGTTCATCAAAGTTAGAATCACAAGCATAAAATCATCTACTGCTTCTGAAATCTTTTATCCCATCACCTCCAGCTCTGCGCCCGACTCTCATCTGTGCTCTCAGAAGCAGATGGTGCAGATGGTGCAGGTGGTGCAGGTGCAGATGGTTTGGAAGGCGTTGCGACCTGGTAGAGTGGTGCTGAAACATTGCTCATAAAGTTAGAACAGGGATGATATAACAACTAAATACAATTATATAACATCAATTAATGGGATTAACCAAAACGCTGGAAAAGATGAATACAAGATTAGTGTTGGATACCGCCTGAAACAACTACCGGGGATGGTTGGAATCCCCACCCAAACGTCTTGGGGATGGCTGATCATTGCGTTTACCACAATACTGAAGATAGGAGCAGAGATTGCTTGGAGCATCTTCACCCATTGGGGTGAACCGGCTTGAAATACAAACCCATTCTTTCCATAATCAAGAGTTGTTCGGGAAACGGAGTTCAGCTCGATTTCTTGTCACGCAAAGCAAATTCATTCCAATTCCGAGTCCTGGACTGTTGCTTGGAATGGTGGAGGGTGTTGTGGTGGCTGTTGTGGAGGCTGTTGCGGAGGTTGTGAGATCTGTCTGGCCGGTGACTGGGTGGGTTGTGCTTGTGGTGCCATCTGTGGTGGCTGCGTGACTGGCTGGGGTGGCTCCTGTGGCGGCTGCTGCGGCGGCTGCTGTGGAGGCTGTTGCGGTGGCTGTTGCGGTGGAAGCGTTGGCCTGGCTGATGGATGAGATCAAGACAAGATAAACAAGGTGCCTCACAGTTGGCTAAGTTGGTTTATAAGTTGGTTAGCCTATATCCAGGAAAAATACATTTATAGTCTGTAGAATGGGGTTACAAATCGTTTTATATCTGAGGGGGCATCATCTTGAATATGGAGATGGATCTGTCAGCTTGTATAATGCTTTCTTGAAGAAAGACTGACAACCTGTATGCAACAGAGACCCCTTGGGAGGGACTTCAAGCACGCCAGCTGCACGGTTGAGCTAGTGACGGATGTGGTGGCTGCACTGGAGGCTGCATAGGTGGCTGCATGGGTGGCTGCTTGGGTGGTTGTGCCGGTGGTTGGAGCGGCCTTTCAGGAGGCTGCACAGGTGGTTGTGCTGGTGGCTGCGCTGGCTGCTGCGGCCTTGCGGCAGTTGGTGCAGCCGTGGCTGGGGGAGCTGTGGTTGGTGCGGCTGGTGCAGCTGGTGGGGCGGTCGTTGGGGCTGCAGGTGTGGCTGGAGGTTGGGTGGGCGCTTGCATGGGTGGCCGGGTGGGTGGTTGTCGAGGCTGAGGCGGCATTGATGGAGGCTGGGAGGGAGGCTGTAGCGGAGCTCCAGCTTTGGCCACCTGATCCGAGGCTGAGCATTGAGTTGCACACTGAGCATTGAGTTGTACATCAGACTTTCAGTCAGGAGATTCTCTGAGGCAAATGCTGCTGCTGCTTCTGGAGCTTGGGAGGGCGCCGCCTGTTGCGGCATCAACAAGCAACTCGCGTGCCAACCAAAGTTTGCGCATGGGTGGAAAATTGGGTGTAATACCTCGAAATGGGATGGTTCAGCGAAACAAATCTGGTTGCCAGTCTGTCGGAACATGACCCGTGCCCATGTCTTGCTCTTACGAAGCTCGACATTAAGTTGTCCGAAGCATGCTGCAAATCGCTCCTGAGGTCCAGGGTTTGCAGGTGCTTTATCCTGCACAGACCTGACACCAAGCTGCGATGCACGAAAAAGACAATGGGTTGCAGGAGTTTCCTTACAGGAAATCAAATCATAGGGATTTGTTTGCATTCTTGTACCATCTAAACATTGGGGTCTCCATGGTTTTCAAGAGACAGAGAGGCTTGCAATTGTCCGTACAAGCTCAGCAAAAACCACCCAACATATGGGATCATATGGGGCATGTTCATCCAAACACTTCCCATAGCAGATTATGATCATCCAAATAAGCCCATGTATACTGTATCGGTTGCAAAGTAACCCAGCCAGTCAGGGGCTTTGGTCACTGCTGATCTGAGATTTGCTGAAGTAAACTACATTCCCTATGGCTTCCCCAAATGGTGGATGAACGAACCGGAAAATGAAAAATCATCTTCAGCATATCTAGGTCATATTTGTGCAATCCCCATGGTGCACAACTCGCGGCGCCTGGTTGCAGCTCCCCTATCCGATAGCTCCTCTTCTTTCGCTTCACTTTCTTCATTCTCCCAGCTGTCGGGAAGAGCCTATCCCGATCGAAAAAGTTGTTCACCCTGGAAAAAAAAGGAATTCAATCAACCCCTAAAAAACCTGATGTGTTCGGAAGTACCTCCATCTGTTCCAGCCTTGGAACCCAACCCAAAAATCACCAGCTGCAAAAAGAACGTTCAGCTGCCTCTTTCGCTGCGACCTGGGAACCTGGGACCGGCAGCTCCCCAAGTCCCTCCCGATAAAGTGCCTGAAAATTTCGACAGATCCAGCGGTTGATCATCACTTTTCCCCATGGAACTTCTGTGAAACTGGGGTATACTCCACTTCCAGCCACATACCCCGATTTCAGTTTGCCAAAAATGACTCTCGCCTTCTGGGTCTGATCTGGTATCCCAAGTTTGACTCATTGCCAAATGGTATTGTAGCATCTAGACGACTAATCTAGATCTTGGTTGTGGCCAGGGGTCCCAACCAAATTATACCCCTTAATTTAAGATGAAACCTCGAAAATAGGGTCTGGGAGATGATATTCCATCATATTCCTGTTGGATATGGTTTTTTTTAGGTCACCATGTGAAATTTAGAGGCTGTACTCATCAAGATGGTTCTCCAAGTAGGACGAAGTGGCCGCTTTCCAGCTCCGCGTCGTAACGGCCGTTAACCGCTTCCTTACTCTTCCCCTGGGCAGTGCGAGCTGCAAGTGATGCACAAGTGATACCCTCCAGTACACATACATAAAGCTGTATGTGGAAAATTGTTTCCCTAAGAAATGACAGAAATGATCTACATGTGGTGGATTTTCCATATCTATGTTACTGTAGAGTAGCTTAAAGGCGGCTTAGGTCTTCAGCTTCTGCTTTCATCAAACAGTCAGAACATCCCAGTTCCTGGGAAACTCGATCTCGGGTGCACCTTTCCGTTGCCATCTTTGGAGTCCTTGGATTTTCCTTTCCAGCCATCCTTTTTGCCCTGACCGGCGGTGCACGGCGCACTGGTCAGGTCGAAGCTGCAACTGGCCCTGGGAAGGGCCAGGGTCCACGGGTCGTTCATCAAATCTGGCCTTCTCGTCTTTCCAGTTGTAGTAGCTGTCCTTTCCTTTTCCATCCTTACTTCCTTTCGTCTCCTGTCCCATCATGTCCCATCCGAAAAACGGTCGAAAGCAAGTTGAATGGGTACCCAACCCTCCCTTATTTCCAATATTGGATTATGTCAAAATCCCAAGATATCCCAAGTAAAGCAGTTGAGTAAATCACTCCAGTCCTAACCATCGACCAATCTTCATTAGAGGTTGTAGTCTCACGTTTGAAGTTTTCTACGTGTACCCGAACGGTTACAACGCCCACTTTTTTTGCACCACCAGAGATGAACTGTGCATCACGTCAAATGCTCCTCCCAGTAATTGTCTTTTCCATGCCATGCCCAGCTTCCTAACGTGGAACCGTCATGGCCCCAATGGGAGTTGAACTCGGGGTTCCAAAATGGTTGATAATGGGCCAATGGGGATGGATTGGGATGGTTGTTTGACAGGTCCAACATGGTCCAACACACTATATGCTACTATATGGTGACCTTGCATGGTGCATAAATGTTCATAGGTGAAGATATATTTCAAGTTGATAATCACCAAGCCAAGCAAATACAGTAGCTGGACATGCCAAAACACCCTGCTCGGAAAACTGCTTGAGGAGCCGGCCCTTTCCATCCTTGCCATCTTTACCGTCCTTGCCCTTGCCGTCCTTCCCTTTCCCATCCTTCCCATCCTTGCCCTGGCAGAAAGACAAGCCTTGCCAAGAAAAGGCGAGAATCCACGAGAATCCGCGCACCCCCGCCTTGCCCTTCTCAGCACTTTCATCAACCAACTTGTGCAAGAAGTTGCAGTCCTCGTTTCGACGATTTGAAACTCACCAAAAAAAATGAATGTGCTGCCTCTCTTTGATCATCCTGTTCCGTAACGTGAACCCTGATGCAAAAACTGGTATCTGAAAATAGGGTGCCCCAAATTTTCATGGTTTATCATCATTACCTTCCTTCATATGGCCATTTGCAGGGTCGTTTCCGGTATTTCCCCGTTGTCGCGACTAATGCGAAGCATGACGTCGCGATTCCCGCCTTGCGCTCGCACTTCTCTCCTTCTAAGAACTTGCGGCAGTACCTGGTCCAAGAGGGTAGATGCAGCCAAAAAAATGTCTAAAATTATCTTAAAATCAAAGCAAGAAAAAACTGAAAGTAAATATTACTAATTATTACTGCAGTAAACAATCGAACACCATTCCATCTATGGTCCCCAGGCCCAACAAAGTGTTCCCAGCAGGCACTTGGTGGTGCCAAAGTTGGCCCGGAGAGTGTGGCCATCCACCGCAAATCCATCCACCGCCTCAGTCCCAAGTTCTTTTGTCAGAAACAATCCCTGAAAAAAATGGGAAAATCTATAATTATATAAGGATATATAAGGAAGTTTAAGGAAGCCATGCTGCCTATCAAATCATGGCCAACCTCCGGGTTTCAGTGTACAAGATCCACCTGACGCCCGGCGATTGTCGCTGAGCACAGGACTTGAATTGCAACGTGTGCCTCTTCCGGCTTTTCGAAGGTCAAGTACCTGCCAGGAGATCCAATGATCTGGCGAGAATCACACGTTGAAAATGGGAAAAAGGGGGAATGTATGAAAATCTTGCAAGCTGATTTAGATGGATGATCCACAAACAACTTTCAAGTTGCCCCCAAATGTCAACCCTCCAGCAGGAATTGGGGCATGTTATAAACGAAGGGATTGAGACTCCAAATGAATCCAAGCCTTTATCTCTTACTTCGTTCCCACACCCCTTGCGGGGCACGCGCTATAAATGGGAACACTCTTGTCGCTGTGAAACTTCGACTGCAGGGCGAGGCACAAGTCTGGATTTGGGAAGACTCTTCTAGCAGATCCGATGGATTCTCCAACACCGCAAAAGACATCGATTCATCCAATGGGGATTAATGATGATTACTGATGATTCACGGAGTTCCCCAAAAAAAAATGTCAAACATGGCCGCTGGCGGCCATGCAAGGGGCCTGAACAGGTGCCTTGCTCACAGTGACACGTTGCAGCTTTCCATACCTCGATGGAAACTCTGTGGAGAACACAAGACCAAACGGACTCGGTCACCCTCCACAGCCCCACCGGGGGGCGAGGGGTGACTGCCCTGCGGCGTGCCTCGTGGGCCATCGAAGTGACATGGTTTCTTTCGGGTTGGTTCAGGGTTGTTTCAAGATGTATTGGTGTCAGTTTAGGGTTGGTTTTAGGGTTGGTTTAAGGTTTCTGCAGGGTTTCCTCATGATTTGTTTTAGGGTCTATTTAGGGTTGACTTAGTGTTGGTTTGGGTTTATTTAGGCTTTGTTTAGGTTGTTAAAGGGTTGGTTTAGGGTAATGATGGGTTTCGTCAGGATTTGTTTTAAGGTTGGTTTAGGGTTTATTTAGGCTTGGTTTAGGGTTATTTAGGTATACTCAGGTTTGGTTTATGTTTTATTTAGGGTTGGTTTAGGGCTAAAGTAGGGTTTCGTCAAGGTTTGGTTTAGGGTCTATTTAGGGTTTACTTAGCGTTGGTTTGGGGTTTATTTAGGCCTGGTTTAGGGTTTTTAAGTTTTTAAGGGTTGGTTTAAAGTTAAGTTAGGGTTTCATCAGGGTTTGTGCGAGGGTTGGATTAGGGTTTATTTCGGCTTGGTTTAGGGTATAGTCAGGTTTGATTTAAGTTTTATATGAGGCTAGTTTCGGGTTAATGGTTCATGTCGGGTTTCGTCAAGGTTTGTTTTGGGGTCTCTTTAGGTTTACTCTGGTTTTGGGTTTTTAGGCTTGGTTTAGGGTATAATTAGGTTTGGTTTAAGGTGAAATTTGGGTTTCGTCAGGGTTTGCTTAAGGGTTGGTTTAGGGTTTCTGTAGGGTTTGTTTTAGGGTTCTTGTAGTCTTGGTTTGGGGGTTGGTTCAGGGTTGTTTCAAGGTGTATTGGGGTCTATTTAGGGTTGGTTTTAGGGTTGGTTGTAGGGTTGGTTTAGGGTTTATTCAAGGTTGGTTTAGGGTTTATTTAGGGTTATTTTAGGGTTTGTTTATAGGTTTCGTTTAGGGTATATTTAGAGGTTGGTTTAGGGTAAATTTCGGGTTGGTTTAGGGTTTCTTTGGGGCTGGTTTAGGGTTAGTAAGGGTTTCGTGAGGATTTGGTTTAAACATGGTGTAGGGTTTATTTAGGTTTGGTTTAGTGTTAATGTAGGGTTTTGTCAGGGTTTGCCTGAGGGTTGCTTTAGGCTTTACTTAGTGTTGCTTTGGAATTTCTTTAGGAATGCGTTGAGGTCTCTTGAGGGACTCTTTGTTGTTGACGTTCAGTTTTTCCATGTTCCCATGGGTTCCCTTATTTATAGATAGATAGGTAGGTAGATAGATAGATAGATCGATAGATCGATAGATCGATGGGATGGGATGGGATGGGATGGGATGGGATGGGATGGGATGGGATGGATAGGATAGATAGGATGGATAGGCTAGATAGGATAGATAGGATAGATAGGATAGATAGGATAGATAGGATAGACAGGATAGATAGGATAGATAGGATAGATAGGATAGATAGGATAGAAAGGATAGATAGGATAGATAGGATAGATAGGATAGATAGGATAGATAGGATAGATAGCATAGATAGGATAGACATGATAGACATGATAGACATGATAGATAGGAAGATATGATAGACATGACAGACATGATAGACATGATAGAGAGGATAGATAGGATATATAGGATAGATAGGATAGATAGGATAGATAGGATAAACAGGGTAGATAGGATAGATAGGATAGATATGGATAGATAGGATAGATAGGATAGATAGGATAGATAGGATGGATCGATAGCTTTCAGGGGTGACTGACTCTTTGTTGTTGACTTTCTGTTTTCCCCAGGGTTCCTGGATTCTTCTTTCAGGGTGACCGACTCTTTGTTGCTAACTTTCTGTTCCCCGGGGGTTCCTGGATTTTCCTTCCAGGGTGACCGACTCTTTGTTGTTGACTTTCTGTTTCCTCCGGGTTCCTCTATCCTCCTCCCGGCTTCCGAGGGGTGACTGACTCTCGGTTGCTGACTCTCTGTCTCCTCTTCCTGGTTTCCCTGCATCCTGTGCTAGTGTTCACGGGTGACTGACTTTGTCCTTTGGGGTTCCTGACTCGGACGTTTGGGGCGACTACGTAAATGCTTCCCGTATGCTAATCATTGTTTATATATCCATAAACCAAACTGTAAATGGTGGATTTTCGTTCTCATCCAGCAGGTAAAACTATGTCACTTGTGTAGTTCAACAAATGTTTGTCTCAGGATTCAACAGAAACTTCAGCACAGAAGTGGCCCCTTGCTGCCGAGCTGCTGAGCAAAAAATTCTGGGGACTTCAAGATCTCCTCCTTTGCCTTGGAAGAAAAAACATCCAGCGACTGAGAGATTTGAAGAAAAGAATGCCAAAAAGCGCTCCCAACTGACACTCATCATTCAAAATCGCCATTTGAAAGATTTATATACAGTACCTGTCTTTATATATGTCATGTATCGGATATATCGCAATCCTGGAAGCTTGGAGAGAACAAACTCCGAAGCGAGTTCGGCCGTGAGTTGCCACTCCCGGCCATCACTGAGAATGTCACAACATTAGTTGTGAGGCCGATCACATGCACCACATTCCTGGTGTAGCTGTGTCGCTTAGTCCGAAAATAGGGAACCTCCAAAAAATGTGGACATACGGACGCCAAAAACAGTCGATCATCATGCTATGAAAATTGCCTGAAATTGGTGCTTCTTTAGCGAGAACAAACCCAAACTGGGTCCCTGTGCGCTATGTCTTCGGGTTCGGGGAAACACCACCATGGCACGTTCTCACAGATTTTTTTTTCCCCCACGACGACACTGCGAGGAGGACCTATGGACCTATGGACACGGATCAGCTTCACTTTTGTGAATCTGCCAGAAAATTGAAAACACTTATATAAAACCTATCTGGGTTTGTCAATATTTTGCAATATCCGCTTTACAGCCGTTTTACAGTCGCGAATCTTGATATTTTTGATCATAGATTCTTCAGGCGGTGGTTTTCCACAAACAAATCAGACAAACCCACTTTTTCGTCTCTAGGTCGCCCACACGGGTCGCAGGTCCATTTTCTGCCTTTAGCATCTGCGAGCCGACAAGAAGTCAAGCTATCGAGACCAATAAGTGTTGCTAAGGGTCAAACCTTGGTACCCTAAGACAGCAAGAAACTTCAGTAGATCCATCCATGTTTCGCCATTCAACATGGTTTCTTGTGGCACCAATCAAAAAAACGAAGATCTAGGACTTCTTCACCATGGCAAAGAGGCTTTCCAACTTCTTCAGGGGATTCCTTAGTCAGGTCCGCGGCGAATGGCGACAAATGTCATGCAGCCATTCTGAGGCCAGGGCAAGTCCTCCTGGGAATGTCTTCGCCTCGAAACATGGCCCAAATGTCAGATCAAACCATCGGACATCAAACCTCCACAATCCTTTTAAAAAAAATGAAAAAATCAGAATTACCCGTGTCTTTGCAGGATTTTGCCCAATTCTAATTTTTGGACATGATTTTGTTTCAAACCACTCATCATATTTCTTCCAAATCAATTCGCAGCATCAAGGCCCCCACTCAGACATGTCATGCACCGCGGACCTCGCAAACCTGAGGCCAGAAGCAGAACTGTCAAGATTGAAATTTGGTTTAAGGGAAAATGTTTTGGTTGAAACTCTGGTTTTTCCCCACATCTTTGTGTGGGGTTCTTGTTTTTGATTCTGTACCCAACCCGCCGCCTCCTCCTCCTCCGCCGCCCCCTTTTTTTTTCACGCACAACTTTGTCACGCATCCCTTTTTCCACACAAACTTTGTGACACACCTTCTTTCACACACAACTTTGTCACACACCATCTTTCACACACACACAGACACACCTTCTTTCACACAACTTTGTCACACACCCATCTTTCACACACAACTTTGTCACACACACCTTCTTTCACACGCAACTTTGTCATCATACACACCATCTTTCACGCCAACTTTGTCACACACCTTCTTTCACGCACAACTTTGTCACACACACACACAACTTTGTCACACATCCTCTTTCACACACAACTTTGTCACACATCCTCTTTCACACACAACTTTGTCACACACCATCTTTCACACACAACTTTGTCACACACCATCTTTCACACACACACACACCTTCTTTCACACGCAACCTGGCACTTGGCGACATCTACCTTCACTTTGCGTGGAGGTGTGGCAGGCGTGGCGCTTGGCGACATTGACTTGCATTTTGCGTGGCAGGCCTGGCACTTGGCGACATCCACCTTCGCTTTGCGTGGCAGGCATGGCACTTGGCGACATCCATCTTCACTTTGCGTGGCCGGCGCGGCACTTGGCGACATCCATCTTCACTTTGCGTGGCCGGCGCGGCACTTGGCGACATTGACTTGCGTTTTGCTTGGCAATGGTGGCACTTGTGGCACTGAGCTGGCTCTGGTGCACCCTTGGGCGCGGTTGGTCGCCCGGGCGCCGCCCCACTTTGCGTGGCCGGCCGCCATGGCCGTAGCCATGCCCCTGGCGTTTGGGGTGGGCACCCACAGGGCGTACGCCAAATATTCCTCGACGCTCCCGCGTTGCAGCCACTGCTCGGGGTCTAGCCGGGGAAGTTTCTCAATGGCATCCTCCTGCACTTCCTGGAAGATGAAGAGCCCCTTTAAAAAAACTATCCTCGGGTATCAACTAGGCTACGGAATACTTTGTTTTGGAATAACTTTCCTTGAGCAACTTCTTCAAGGAGCAGGTCCACGAATGTGCATCTCGGAATTTAAAAATCATGATCTAACCCTAACCCCTCAACATACCCTGAAAAAAACTAGGAGCGGGAATCATTTCATCGAAACTTCAAATGGTTTTGATGTCTTTTTCTGCAATTTCTGGGTTAGTTGGGTGACTGTGGCAGCTGTGGCAGCTGCCCGCTTTGGTCTTTGAAGGATGCCGGGCATTTCCACTCAACCTGGCTCTTTCGTGGTGGTTTTTCAGCTTATCATGTTTCTCTCAAGTTCAATCCAAACAACTTTCAAAAGGAGTGGGCAAGGCGCAATATTTCCTGATGGTGTGCTTTGTATGTTCTTCAAATTCTCTTTCAGTCGGCTAGGCAATGCGGGCCGCCCCCCTTTTACCTCTATATTTTTTTCATAAAGGTATCCCTTTATTGGATATTTTTCCCAAACCTAAACCATGTTGGGTTCTGAGAATCATGTTGAACTTCAAGTCCGTGTCCGAAGGATGCTTCATTATTGTGAAAATTATTGACGCGCGTATACTCCTTAGACACACCCTGTCCTGGAAGCTTTGTAATGAGGAGGATGTGGCCAGGAGGTAGCCGACCAAGTCCCGGTCGTTTTGACCCAACGTGGGAAGAAATCGCGTGCGCCGCAGTTGACGTTGGCGGTGCACGAAGGAAAAAAAAAAGTGCGTATTTGTGCCGTATGTGCGCGCCAATGAGGTCGTCGTTTCACAACTTTGTCACACACTCTCTTTCACACACAACTTTCACACATACCATCTTTCACACGCACCATCTTTCACACACAACTTTGCCACACACTCTCTTTCACACACGACTTTCACACACACCATCTTTCTTTGCCACACACCATCTTTCACATACAATTTTGTCACACACATTTTACTTGTCGATCCTTCAACACCTCCTTCGCCTTTCCTTCCGTCCTCGTCCCGCTACAACTTGGAAGAAGTTGACTTGTGGGGTTATCCGGTCCTTTAATTCCCATGAAATCTGGGAAAATCCTGGAGACAACTTCCAAAAAATGAAACCAGTTTTCACATGACCCTTCAGAGGGTCTTGAACTTTTTGATGTCCCACACAGCAAAACACCAAGTCAGTGCCTAAAACCGGATCCCTTCAAGAGCGGCTAAGTGCTTGACGTCCACCTGGATCCTCCCGCCCTCAGCCACCGCATTTGTTGGGCAGAAAATGATGATTAACCATTGGATCTACCCCAGTTTTTGGCTATGTTTCATAGTGAAACTGAATATTTATAGTCTTTTTATATAATTTTTACAATACATAGACCACGATTCAGGTCCAGACGCGGGAGTCGACTCCAGTCTTGGTACTCCAGAGAGCAGGGAGACCTGCACGGTTTTTGGGTTTCTGGGTGAAAAATGGTAAGATAGCCCAGGGGCCACAGCTCGGGATTGAAGACTTGCAAGGGGCAAGGGACAAAAGCGAGGGGAACGGGAGAAGCAGGAAGCTCTGGTGAAAGAGCGGTGTGCTAGGAATTGGGAGAGACCAAGTGAAGACCACAGCGCTTGCATCCATGAGCTTACAGATTCAGACACTAATGAACGTAGCAGAAGAAGTATTTCCATGTGACACAAGAACCTGTCGCCCTGTAGGCCCTGTGGGTGTGGCGTTGTCTTTGAAGTCTGGAAGGTTCGACTCCTTCCAGGTTCGATTTTCTTTAACTTCTCTGCCTTCCATTGCTTTGTTTTCATGTTCTCCCTTCCCTCGTTTTCCCCAACGGGAATTGATCCAGGACAAAACTGCTTGTGGAAAAGCCAGCCAGAAGAAAACAGAGGTGATTATTTCTGAAGTTCCATGTGATTGGCGATTCCAGTTCCTGCCCAAAGCAAAAGGGACTTCAGCTAGCAGAAGCTAGTTTTCGTGAAACGCGAGCAGTGTAACAGAAAGTTCCCCACTCAGACTCAGAATGATCGCTTTTCACCGGGAGCCCATTTAATATATTCAAATCTGACACGCAAAGGGCAGTTTCTCATTCCCAAAAAAGATCAACCAACGCCCCAGTCGGCCCCCACCTTCATCTGCGCAGCCTGGGGTGCAGCTAATTGCCTTGGTTTCGGATACATTCCTGGTCCCTTCATGTCACCATCATCTCCTAAGAGCATCTCCAAAGTTTCCGACTCAGAGGAGCCGGAGCTTGCATCCAATGTGCGTCCTGCCGGAACTGCCATGCAGGGGCGGCTGGGACGACTGGGACGACTGGGGCGACTGGGGCGACTGTCCTGTGGCCGAGTTCCCTCTGCCAACAAACCTCTTCACCTCCGCCAGGCGTGACGACAGGATGGGGCTTTGATTCACCTGGCGTCACTTTTTCTGCAACAGAGCAGTGATGCAAAGAACAATCCGGTCCAATATACCCTTCAAGGACAAGCCAGCTCAACGCGGACACAAACCAGAATTACCAGTTCGATGAAGCGGCTCCTTAATCTGCTGGCACTGCACTGATGAAAACTGTACGGTTTGGATGCTGAACAGTGCAAAAACAAGGGGCCCCCGGCCTGGAATAGCGAGCATTTTTGTCAGTATGCGCAGTGCTGATGTCTACCTCAAACTGCAACTTGGCAAAGTGACAAAGAATCTAAGAACTTTGACAATTTGAGGCAACCAAAAAAAAAAGTTCTTGCTTCTCCAACGGTTGCCCACCTCGGATCACCCAAAATCAAGGCTGGACCCCACCTCCATTCCAAGGCTGGCCCCCAAGGGTTGCGGTGCGCGTTGAAAGATGGCCTGGCCGTAGGTAATCCCAATGGGGCAGGATTACTTCGTAATAGTCCCGCTCAACTGATGGTTAAATCCCGCTTTTCACCCCAAAATTTGGGCAGCCATGGTGTTGACCTCTACATCACCTTCAATGTGGACGCTGCAACGCCTTCAACTCTTGATGAGAAAGCTGACCATCAAAATCGACATCACCATCGGCAAAGAGCCATCGAAGAATCCTTTGAACCTGCAAAGGCTACAATGGTCTAAATTTGGACAGTTCGGTGGATACTCGCAAATTTGAAGATTGGATTTCGATGGTCAAGCAATTCAACACTTGATTACGCTGGCTCTGGAAAGCTCAGTTTTGGTTGGCTTCCAAATTGCCTCAATTGCCTCAAAGTCATAGGAAAGACGTGGCAAGGAAAGCACCCGCCTCCTTCACAAGGTCCAACAATTCACTGTCAGCCTCTCCCAGCATAGCCGTGATCTCAGCTTCCTGCGATTTCGAGCCCAGCACAGATGTGGTAAACCGATGGGACCCCAAATGGAAAATGTTCGGAGTTGGGCCCTATTCAGGTATGTAGTGAGGGAAGGCAAAAAGCATGCAGGCCCACGGCCCCAAAAATGGGCCCGCGTCGCAGGGCAAATCAAAAGAACCTTTCAAAAGGTGCAGGGATGCCCGTGCAGTTCCACAAGCAATGCAAAGACATGTGTACAGCCAGCGGCAGTGATTTGCAACTCACGCCTTAGTAGTTTTTCATGAACTTCTTAGTAGTTTTGCGTCCAAGCCATTGTGATTCGCAACTCGTGCTTTAATAGTTTTTCGCGATATCCTTTCCAAGCCATTGCGATTCGTACCTCATGCCTCATGCCTTAGTAGGCCTTTCATTAAGGTATTGGGGGCGCTTTTTCTCAAAGCCTAGGTGGGCCCAATGCCCCAAAACCGGAGCCTCGGATAAGTAGTAAAGCAAGCTTCTCGGGCATGTACCCTCGGAGTATCACGGATATGTGCTGCTGTCAGCTTACGTCGGCAGGAGCATTCTTGCTGCCCGTATTGGATAGCTCCTGTTTGTGTTTTGTGGCCCCAAAACAGGGGCCAAATTCTGGACCCAAAAATGGGACCACAATATTAAATTAGTAGCCCAGCTGCTAGCTTCAAATTTGTGGCCCCAATTTTGGGCCCATGGTATGTGCGTTTTGCCTTCTGCAAAGAGTGCGTTGAGCTGCGACAGGTTCATTCATGTTTCTTGCGCTTGTGCCAAGATGCTGGTTTCACAGTATATCCAGCCCAAAACGGAGGGTGCATCCACCAAAATCTTGCAATTTAGACTATGGGTTAACAATCTGTGGTCCACTTGGTCATCAAATCTGAACCATCTGGGTACCAAAACACCACCACCAACCAAATTTGTCAATTGTTCAGTCAAGTTGTTGATACCCTTGGGCAATCTTTGACAGAGTCGCAGCCAAGAGAAACTGCCCATGAAAGTAGACGATTTCCAGGTGAATTATCGTTATTTTCCAGGGATTACCAAAGGGTAGAAATCTTGAGCCATACTGGCCATACCCATATGGATCATATGGACATCTCGCAGAAAATTCAGTGCCTCAGCCTCATCTGGCGTCGAAGAGAAATTGGGAAGCGTGGTCCTGCAGGTTTGACATGATGGTTTGACAACTGGGTCTATCCGAAAATATTAAAATTCGTTTGTTTTTTGGTAATTCTCCCCATGAATAAGAGGCCATAACTTGGGACAAAAAGCATCAAGAATCATCAAACATCCTCAAAAATCCATGTTTTTTGGTCATTTTCCCCATCAATTCTCCATGAAAATGGTCTTGTTTCAGCTCAACTTGTGGATCCTCCCGTCCTGGCTGCATTGATGGCCGCGTTCACTGCAGCCATGGCGGCTTGCTGCTGTAGATTCTCCTGGGTCTCAGCAGGTTCGCGGGCCTTCTCGGCGACCTCAGTGGGGCCCCCAGATCATGGCCAAATTTCGTAGGGAACAAGATAAGCTGATGATGAGCAGTGATCAGCCATCCAACTTGGGGTAGACTCCATTTTCAAAGCCAAACGTTCATGTCGAGGACTGGCATCAGCGACTGGCAGAACAAATACGTGCAAATGAAGAGACAGCTGAGATGACAGTTTATCATCAATCTCCCTCTCAATCTCCCTATAGTTTATCCAGTTTAAAGAGGCTTTTGACTGATTTAGGGCCCACGCTACAACGTTCCCGACCGAAAGCCCAGAGGTGGCAATCTTGCTTTCAGGCTGTGGAGGTTTCTTCTTCGCTTCCTGGTGCCGAGCCAAGAGCCACAAGAAACCACACAATGCAGTTACAGTAATTGTGACAAGTCCAATCATAATGGTTACAGTATGACTCAATCATGACAGTTTTTTTGTTGTTGCCGGCCTGATGAAGAGCCTGCAAACGGTGTTTCACCTTCATCGCTGCTAGGCCACTGCCAAAGGGAGAAATGCCTGGAGGTCCAGCCTGGGCGCAGGACATTTTTCAGGGAAAAACAAGGAAAAATGGGAAAAAACAGCGGAAAACCTATAGGAAAACTGTGGGAAAATCTGAAATCTCAATGGTTTGGAATCAGAAAATTGGGCCGGTTTAAGTTTAGAAGTTCGAAAATCATGTTCCCCAAATAGATGGCCATAACTTTGAGTTTTTTTTCCATCCCTCAACTAGACAAAGAAATCACAACAGTGACACCTCGACCTTGCTGCTCGGACGGGTAATGAATTACCGGTTGGTTTGCGAGCTCAATTGTTCAAAATGTCTTACCCTCTGGTGAACTAACATAGCAATGGAAAATCACCATTTTTAATGGGAAAATCCACTATAAATGGGCCATTTTCAATAGCTATGTTAGTTCACCAGAGGGTAAAATATTCAGAAGCAGAATATATTTGATGACAGCAAGAACCAGCCACCAGTGGGTTGACACGGTATGAAATACTCCACCCAGAAAAAAAAAAGAAACACCCAAGTCTCCGGCTTGAGATCGTTGCATCTCCAGTTGATCCATTATTAGTTGCACCCCTTGGGAGAGACCAGAGCCTTAGAGCCATTCAACTTGAGGCAGAAACAACTCCAAACTCGGTTGAATGGAAAATGTGCAGTTCAAAGCCTGGTTTTTCCCGTGAAATACATGGGAAGCCGTCCAATAGGGCACCAAACTATGACAAAAATGTGACCTGAAAAATGTGAAAACAGGTGAAACCTTGCACTGCATGGCACCTGGAGTGGATTTCGATGACTTCACTTCAGATTGTGGGGTATCGCTGCCTGCCATGCACTGTGCAATACTGTGCAGCTATTGCAGCCAGGGCAGACAGGACAAGACTGGGCATGACAAGATACCCAGGCCTGAACTGTCTGAGGAGTCCTTAGTTTGGAGAATCAGACAGATTCTTTAAGTACTTGATAGTAGCCAAAGAAGTGACACCCATGCCAAGGTCGTTTATGGTTTACCATTCACCATGTCTCTAAGGTGGCTTTCTCTCTGGTGCCTTGTTGCAACTCCAACTTTTGCTATGGAGACAACACATACCGAGGATCATCATCAGCAGGAGTTTCCATGGAGTGAGAGGAGCGTGCTGCGCCTCCTTTCGCTGAGAATTTTGCTTCAAATTCAGAGATCTACCGTCTACATTGCCAACCATTGTGCTGGTGTCACCTCCACAACAGACTATTTGGATGAGATGATGTTGTTGGGTCAACCAAGTTCAAGGCATGCTGTTGCCCGGAAAAAATGGGCAATGAATCAAAAGATTGTAATTGTCCGCCTTGAGCTTGACAGTGCCTTCCTTGAGCGCATCTGGCCACAAGTCCAAGGTGTACGGCAACCCTTTCCAAACTGGCTATGGACCAAAACCCAAACACTGAATGTTTTAAAGCCATCCCCAACTCAACTTCCCCACTCTCGCCTTGGGAGAGTCCCCACTTCAACCGTTCTCGCTTCCGCATTTTGTCGCCCACGGTGCTCCCGCGGAAGATGCCCCCCTCTGTATTACTAGGCAAGGCTGAGGCGTCCACTCCAGCCCCACCATCCGGCCGCGATGGGTGCAGCACTCGACGCCCGGCTTTGATGGCCGGCAGGGTCGGACCAGCCCCTGAGGGGCCTGAGGGGCTGCGCTGGGGAAGCTCCTCGTGCCGCTCCTCGCGGGACTCCCTCCGTTCGCCGGCCTTCCGGGTCAGTTGCATGGCAAGAAGCGCTTTCTTGATGGCTGCGCGGCTGCTACCGCTGGCTCCCCCAAGCATTGCCTCGGAACTCAAAGTCATTGGATCAGTGGAACAAAGTCAAGCCATTGGAACAGTCAGCCACAATACAACTTCGGCCTTGACAGGATCTTCCACTTGTGGCAAATGTTGCTCAGCGCATCATGTTGGTTGCGCGTTGGTACTCATGGAAGTGTTTCGTGAGTAAAAGTGCTGCAATGTGAGGAAAGACTTATGTAAAGCCTGTATTCTGAGCTGCTGGGAAAATGAAGCTCGTGGTGCCGTATTTGCAATGTATAATCAATAATTCAGTCTTTGGATTGACGCAAAGATTCTCCTTGAGAGCCAGCCAAGCACTCAAGCAGCTGCAAAAAACGTGGCAGAAAACATGAAAACATCAAACTCGCACTCACAGCCAGGGCTCGGTTTACTGATCCTTATGATATTCCCAATTTCAAGACTGGATACTATATGATTATATAATGATTACATGATACTAGATGATACTATCCACAGGTCCCATAGGTTCATGATTTCATGCCTTAAAGATGGTGGCCCGGCGGCCCAGCGGCCCGGCTCCTCTGCACGACACGAACCTCCGCCAAGTCCCGGCGGCCAGATCTGCCCTGGTTTTTCCGAGATCATGGAGATGTTTTTGGCGTATAGCCAGGTCGTACGACCCAAATTCAATAAAAGTTGGCAAAATCCTACTCAAATAGTGGTGAATTGGTGAATCACTGTTCTATTTTTGGGGGGGTCGTTTATATACACATTATATATCCAAAGATGTATCCAGAGATCCCCAGGGGCAGATCCCCTTCAGCTGAGAGCCTTCAGCTTCTCTGCATGCCGAGCACGCATATCTCTTTCTTGCTCCTAGCGATGGACACCATCCTTTTGGCCGACTGATTTCATGAAGAAATATGACGGCCTATGAATGATGGTCATGAATTGGGGGGGACGAACATGAAGAACTGCGAGCCATGTGATGTGAAAACCACATTTTCGACCCAGTTTTGACCCTTGACATGTGGTTCTCACGGTCTTCGTCAATCTCGCTTCAAGAACTCGCCATGGGTTCATCCGCAAGTCACGTATTTTTGTTGCCTGGTAGAATGGTTAAACCCGAGCAAAACTATGGGCATTTTCTGGGACATATTTTTTGCAGGATGATTTCTCCCGCTGGTGACCATCGTCCCAAAACATCGCTCAACCGTTTCGGGCCTCTCTGGACTTGTCGTCCTTCTTGTTCACACCCTGATGGCTACAGAGACCAGCCATGACAGTTGTATCACCAGCCAAACAAAAATATTACAAAGAAAGAATCGATCGACAGAAATGATGCGTATGGCCTCATATTCGCGTGCTTATGCTGCCAACAAACTTATTATATAGATTCCAATAGATTCCAATAGGATCTTTCGAACAAAAGAGACATGGGCCTGATGGTAAGTGAACCAGTATCGGTGTGCGCACGAGGCAAAAAAAAATGGTCTGAAGAACGAACGGGAGATTTCGTACAAATGACCCACGCTAAAAGAAAAAATGAACACAGCAAGAACAAAAAAAAAACTGCAAATGATGCCTTCTTCTTTTCCGCTTGCTTTTCACGGAAACTTTTCGCACGACCTCTCAAAACTGCACGCACTCGATCGCTGCATCAACTTCATGATCTTCATGGTGTTTTGCGGTTTGTACTGAAAATGCTGCAAATCAAGAAATGAACAAACGCAAAAACTCACCAAAATCAAGAATGAGATCAGTTTCAGTGTAGTCTGATTTTGCAATGCCATGCACGCAAGACCCACGGGCATGTTCAAAATCAATTGAAAAAATGTTTTCCGCAACTGAGCGTCGCGCTTGCATCATACCTAAATTGAGACTCCACATAGTCCTGGACAAAGGTTCGTGCAATTTCCAAAACAAACACGACCGGTCACTACTACACTACCATGTTTCCTGAGCACATGGCCTGTCTGCATGCCGGGCATTTGCCATTCATCTGCTCCACAATGTAGTGGACACAGAAGAGGCAAACCTTGTCGATCAAAGTTTACCAAGTGTTCAGACGGATTTTCGCAAAAAAAAAACTGAAAAATGGTGGCAGGTTTCAATGGCCTGGTAGTTGCAGGGACAGGCAAAAAATGATATGTCCGTCTCATCCAGGGTCTGCATGCAAAGTGGACATGATTCATCCTGGCAATGCATTGTGGTTCTCTGGAGTTCCAATCTGTTTTTGGACACAAGACACCACTGTCCTCATCGTCCTCATCGCCCATAACCCAGTTGCGCGCAACCAACGCAGCTAGGCACCTTGGATCATTTGACATGTTTTTCCCATGTGCAGTGGTAACATATTCACCAGAGTTCTTGGGCCAGGACTGGAGACAAGGTAACCCTAATTGATAGATTTTCTGAGCCAACACACAGGGTATCAACACACAGCGTATCAAAATGTGCTGTTCTTAGTGTCATCCCGTCGGAAACTGGAACATGAATGGCATTCCGCTGGTTCACCGGACCAAACAACTAACCAGAAAAATGCCAGTGCCAGCAGACAAACGGATTGTTCGGGTCATTTTGCATTCTCTAGTCTCACAGCAACATGGCCGTGCAACATGTCAACAAGTCATCATCAGGACTTGAAACGTTAAAAATGCCACCACCCTTGCCGAACCACGTTTTTTAATGTCATCAAAAAATTGTTTGAAAGCACTGTGTTATGCCGTCACTCTGTAAGGCATGATGCTAAGGGGAGAACGCTCTCCGGGCAAAGGTAAATTCGGTAAATCGGTAAATCTGTAAATTATAATTTCGTAGTATCATGATACAACTTTACGAATTTACTGTTTTACGGTTTTACCGCCTCTTCCTCCTCACGCTCAAGTACATTGATACATACGCGTTTACGGGTTTACGGTAAATTTAATAAATTTATCAAATTTACCGTTTTACGCTCCAAAAGCGGCACGCTCAGATCGTAAATTTACGAATTTACCGTTTTACGGGGTGCATTTACCGTTTTAAAGGGCGTTTCTCGGGAACAATGTAATTTACCATTTTACGGTTTTACCGTTTTACGGCGCGCTTTGGCAAAAGACGTGCCGTAGACCCGCGCCTTACACACAGACACCACAGACACAATCAAATGCATGACTATGAATGTTAACACTGCACGATGCCATTTTGTCACACAAAAACAAACACCGCAGAAAACCTTCAACAGTGAAACTAGTCAGTTTGCTAATGAGATGATTCTGGTTGTTTTAATTTTATCCAAATTGCAGTCCAAATATATATGGCGGCTTTCACCATTTTCACCCGACTTGCCAATGAATTCAAAGGAAGTAAGATATGGGTTGGATCCACGTGCCAAGTTGTTTCTCAATGCGATGAAATTTGCAACAATCGTTTTCGGTTGTTTTTCGGCTGCGAAACTGATGCCCTCGCGCGATCAAAAATACCACAGCGGCCAACTACAGAGTAGTTAAAAAACTGAAGAGTCGAGACCGTGGATTTAAGCCTTACTAAAGGCTGTGACTACACTAAACCCTAGCCTGAGTTTACACCAGCATACTAGTGTATAGTACAGATTTGTATAAGGTATACATGATTCAAAAACCTTCTAGACTTCATGAATGTTGCAATGTTGAAGAGCAATTGACGACCATATTGCATTGTAGGGGGTAGCGGTTCACAATACACATACCGGACGCTTTTGTGAAATGAGCATTCTGTAGTCACATTCGACAACTTTCAAAGTTGGCAAGATTGTGTTACATTGCTATGCCTGAACCTGAAATAACTAAAGTTCAAATTTATTCTTCCTCAAACCACGTACATGTGCAAAGGCAGCTGAAGCTCTATTTTGCTCTTGGGATTGGTACGCAGCCTTTCTTAGGCTGTGGGTTAGGCAGAACTGGAAATTCCCAAATGAAGGTGGTGCAAGGGGCAGGCTGGTGGGTCATTGAAGCAGTCGAAACTAAGCAGAAGCCCGCCCACCCTCCACTTGAGAATGAACGTTTGCAATCCAGCGCGTTGCATTTGAAATCAGAAGGTCGTGTCAAACATGACTGAAAGTTCTTCCTCAAACCACGTACATGTGCAAGGGCAGCTGAATCTCTATTTTGCTCTTGGGGTTGGTAGGCAGCCTTTCTCCCCCAATTTTTTCAACTGCTCAACCAATCCCAGCATTTGTATTCTCACATCTGCAGAAACATCCAAAGCGCCTTCAAGTAGCATGAAGTAGCTCCTCTTGAGGGAGGATTTGCTATGCTGCAACTGGAAGGAACACGCGCAAACCATGTAAACGCATGGATAGTAGCTTCAGCTTCTACAAACTTTTCAGCAAAGAAATCGACGACATGATTCTCCGACAAGCCTCGCAGCAAAGAAAATTTTGTGCCCTCGTTATCTACGAAGAGCACACATCTCCGATTTACAAACCTTGGTGCCCGCAAGCAAAAGGCCACAACGGCCGCCAATGTCTCAGTTTCGAAGATTATCTGTTTCTTCCGCAGCTCACCAGTTCAACTTGACTGACTATGCTATAATCAGCGGCTGCAATTGCTACATATGCGAAGCGACATAAGCAGAACTAGATGGTAGGAGTAACGTTTGTTTCTGCTCCGGTATGATGTTGCCGATCTGTCATGCTATTATGCCTGCAAATGCTTGACGCTGTTTGTCAGCGCTGATCAAGAGCAGTCAAGTCCAGCCTGTCTTACATCCACGGATGCAACGACCACGAGGAAGGAGACGAGTACCTGGCCGGAAATGTGCATGGAACAACATGCTAAAATATGCTTTAAAATGAGAAACCATGCAAAACATGCCAAAAGATGCCAAAATGCGCTATGCAACTGGTAGTTCAGCTTGACTGACTATGCTATAATCAGCGGCTGCAATTGCTACATATGCGAAGCGACATAAGCAGAACTAGATGATAGGAGTACCGTTTGTTTCTGCTCCGGTGTGATGTTGCCGATCTGTCATGCTATTATGCCTGCAAATGCTTGACGCTGTTTGTCAGCGCTGATCAAGAGCAGTCAAGCCCAGCCTGTCTTACATCCACGGACGCAACGACCATGAAGAAAGAGACGAGTACCTGGCCGGATATGTAATGCAACAACATGCTAAAGTATGGTAAAACATGAGAAAGCACACAAAACATGCCAAAACATAACAAAAGCCACAACATGCTTAAACATGCCGAAACATGACAAAACATGCCAAAACATGCCGAAACTAACAAAACATGCTACAACGTGTCCATTCTCCTGTAAAGAACTGAAGTCTGTATATTATTTACTCCTTGTCCTTAAACTTTAACCTCTTACAATATCACATGTACATATATAAACGCGTTTGCATACGTCCCAGCGTCCTACGCAATCCCAAAAACTTAAAACAACCCCAAAACACTAAACATCAAACATGCAAACACAGCACTGGAAAACGACATGTGAAATCTGAAATAAACGACATCGAATCTGACATTTTTTTTCCGTCCAACGCCATATGGCTCTCGGTAGGTCGTTTATCAAGCCGGAAAGCCAGTTGCATTTTGCAAATTCACCGAATTAATGCAGTGGCAACATCATCATGACGACAATGTGCATCAAAAGGAGAGCTGAATGGGATCGATACATAATCCATTGAGCTGTCACCGTGCAAAGCAAAAAGAAAACCAACAAAAACAAAAACAACACCCAAAAACACACAAAACACAGAACCAACAACAAAAACCCCACAAGACACGAACACGGCACGGTTGGTGATCAGCTGGTCAGTTAATCGGAGTTGAAACGTATCAGAAAAGATGATAACATTGTATCACCCATAAGATTGCAACCAGGCAAACACAAATCACGAAAAAGCCATACCGCAATCTGTGAGCTTGAGAAGCAACACAGCACAATGCGGAAACCGAGGCCCCCCCCAGCCAGGAGCCTCGAGATCACAAAGCGCGAGCCGCGAGGGCAACGATCTCTTGGCAACAACTTGACACAATCCAAAGGCCAGCAATGACACTGCCATGTGGCAATGGGAAAGTGAAATCAAAAAGGTGAAACGTGGTGTGAACCAGAGCTGAGGTGAAACGACAGACGCGGAAACGGCACTCAGAGCCACCTCAGATTCCTCTCAGGTGTGCTTTGTCTATCTTCACCATCACGAAGACACTCTCAAGTCAGATGGGTCACCGCAGTGAGTTGAGTCCGGTGGGTTGGCATACAGAGGAGTGCTCAATCAAAATGCGCAGCGGAGGTTCTTGAAGGGCAGCTATTATCATTTGTGCGAAGCTCTTCAGTAGGGTTTGGCTGTACCCTTGTTTGCATGAATATTACCTGTTGACGTCTGACTGTACGCTCGGTCGTGTTTGCATGGGCTTCCTCCACACGGATGCGCAGGCTACAGTATGGAGGCAGCTACACGTCGTACTCAGTTGTTCACTAATGATGCCTGACAGAAGTTCAGTTCGCTGTAGCGATGCGCAGGTTGCCTCAAGTGATTGCTGAGTGCGGGCAAGATTATTGGCGTAATCTTCGAGACGAAGGAGAAGGAGTGCTTCGCTGCAGTTCTGTAGTTCGCACCCGTGTAGATTCGTCTGGCTGAGTAGGATTAATGACCTGCATGGCAGCGTTGATCACTGGCTCTTCGGTCCAAACTAACAGCGACGTGTGCCATGGCGAGATGTACTTTGACGTCGTCCTAATCTACTACTACCGAACACGGAAACCACAGAACCCCCTTCCCTCCCAACAGAATACCCCGGACTCACATGAAAACCCATAGGACCCGTGTGAGTCATCTGGAGCGTGGCTCACGTTGCACGGTGCAACCAACCAGACATGGGTCTCGGTGGGCATTTTTTCAAATAATTGGATTGGGGTAACCAGCTATGGGTCTTCCATGTTGGTTAATTGCCTAAAACACATTACTAATAATAGGGATCATGCCTAAGGCAGTCTGTCCCATGAAAACACCTCATGTTGTTACTGGTAGAAGGCGGAGTATCCAATGGATTCTGTCCGGGTGCCACCAGCCGTGGGTCTCCCACGTTCGCAGGCGCAGCTTTGAGCATCACCCCGATCCTGTTGGTCATCTGCTCGTGTGGTTCTTCGTGGGGGGCCGAATCCGATGAGGAGGCTGCGGTGAATTCCGCTATAGGCAGATCATCTCTTACGCCTGGATTCACTATTTGGTCCAGCACTGGGTGCGATTTTTTTTTCCGTCCAACGCCAGATGGCTCTCGCCAGGTCGTTTAACAAACCGGAAATACAATTGCATTTTGCAAATTCAGCGAATTAGATCTGTAGCAATTTCAGTCCTGTCGACCGTGTGTAATCAAAAGAGAATTGATTGGATCGATACATAATCCATTGTGCTGTCACCGTGCAAAAACAGGAAAGCAGACAGCGAAAACAAAAACAAAACAAAGCGCACAAGAACAAACAACAAACAAAACAACAAAAAACAAAACAGCACGGCTCGTGGTCAGCTGATCAGTTCATAGTCCTTGCAATGTAAAAGAAAGAGGATAGCTTTGTATCACCAAGGGATTGGTATGGTTGAGGTAAAACAAACAACAAAAACAGAAAGACCACAACTATGCCATACAGAAATCTGTGAGCCAAGAATCAACAAAAGCACAATGCGGAAACCAAGGCTCCCCCCAGCCAGGAGCCTCGAGATCACAAAGTGCAGCCTCACGGGCAACAGTCTCACAGATTGTTCGATCTGATCCCAAAGCCGGTGATGACACAGTCATATGGCACATGGGAAAGAGGAAATAGAGGTAGTGAGACATAAATGAAACAGGATCTACTGTCGAGGTCCCTCTATCGCAGCCATGTTTTGAACACTTTTTTCGGCCCTGTTTTAGGGGCCATGATGAAGCAGGTTTGTTGGCATTCGAGGCGCTCCGAGGCTCACCGAGGCCTGC
>Ga0126342_10002903_pt1 | contig 27568 bp, 27 predicted proteins | sample Cyp1metagenome_FD_92528 | JGI IMG/M metagenome (GOLD analysis project Ga0126342, IMG submission 92528) | Coral microbial communities from Lord Howe Island, Old Settlement Bay, Australia - Cyphastrea 1 metagenome | ecosystem: Host-associated > Invertebrates > Cnidaria > Coral ... | reverse complement strand
TTCGCGCATCTGCATCTTCTTTCTTCTGACTCTTTCTCTTCTACTCTTCTCTCTTCTATATAATCTTTCTCTTCTCTCTGACCCTTTCCATCTCTGCTTTTCATCTGTCCATATTGTCGGAAGATTGACTTCTAAACTTCCTTCGATCATATATTTATCAAGAACGTTCACTACTAATATCTCAGGATCCCTCGCACGTCGATGTCCTCCTTGAGCTGTCGACGGGACAGGTTGTTGCGATAAGGGGCCATGGAAACCATCTGCTCCAACCTGAGCCGTAGAACCACGATTAAACAGCAACAAATGGGCATATGTTGGCAGCTTGATGGAATATGCTGGAATTTATGGCTTCAAACTTTGGGACATGGCTGGTGATGTTCTGATTTTGCAGCCTGATCGAATCTGTGGGAACACCATGGAACACCTCCAATGGCCAAAGTTCCTGGAGCCGGCCAGGGCCATTCCCCAGCAGCACACAACTTCTATAAACAGTGCAGTTCCCTGAGGTCTAAACGAAGAGAAGTTGAAGTACTTCTTCGGCGTGGGTTCTTTTTTATGTTCATCCCGTTCATACTCCTCCTGTCTGTGCGCGTCTCCGTTGCTGCGGATGAGCAGAGAAGCCAGGAATCCCAGTTCGCCTATCCTCAAGTATATGATCATGCCTCAGAGGTCCTTGTCGTCATGTGCTAGGATTCTGTCGTCACAAAACATACAGTATTTGGGAATTCAAACTCATTCAATTCCTGCATAACAAATCACCGGATACCCTGGTGGTGACACACGTGTTGAACCTCGCAACATCGACGTATATCGAGGCCTTCGTCTTCAAACGCCATACCATTCTTCTTTTGGATTTCCGCCTCACAAACTGTCGACTTGCCCTTGGAATCCCTTGGGATTTTTGAGAGGAAGGTTCCGACCCCATTGAAGCTAAAGCAGAGCAGGACAACAAGGAACCAAAGAAATATTGAATACTATCGCGAAATGGGACGGGCCAACCCCAGTCCAACCATAGTATAGACTCTAGACATCTCTAGACGTAATACTTTTTTTTAGAAATCAAACAAAGTCAGGACATCTGGATATTTCTGGAACCACCCACCAAAGCAGCTACCTGAGACTCCTGTGGCTCCCTCCGCGCGAGGCGTCGCTATCGTCCCGGCGCCATCCTGTCGACTTGGCAACTGACGTCTTTGTAAAGTGTGACTTGCAACGAATATGTAGTTACCCTCTGGTAAATTAATATAGCTATGGAAAATCACCATTTTCAATGGGAAAATCCACTATAAATGGTGATTGTCAATAGCTATGTTAAATTACCAGAGGGTAACTACAGTAGCTTCATGCAGCTGAACTTGACACAATCCTGCATCCCTGGCCGTCCCGGTCCTCCACTAGCAGTGCCACCATCGGTGTCCAGAGCCGTAGATGCAGAGGTGGAGGCATCCAAAGGCTCTTCGGCCTTCGAAGGTGGCTCCTCAGCTGCGAACCAAACAGCAAAGTTAGGAACCGTAGGAACTTCAGTCAACTCGGATGGGATATATACATATGCATATACATAGTCAGAATAATAATAATAATCATCATCATCATCAATAGGGAACTTAGGTCATCCAAAAGCCTGGAGTTGAATCGATTTCTTTTGTAAACTATTGGAAGCCTCAACTAAGTCAACTGTGGGACCGTGTGTAAATGTAGGTCCCATCATCCTCATGGAGTCTCAGTTCGTACCCAGCGACACGGGAAGGGACGGGAAGGGACGGGAAGGGAATGAACTGCTTGGCCATTAGCAAATATGAATACAGATACCCTCTGGTAAACTAACATAAGTATGGAAAATCACCAGTTTTTATGGGTAAATCCATTATAAATGGCCATTTTCAATAGCTATGTTAGTTTACCAGAGGGTATACGTAAGAATGCATATAGATATATGATGATATATGTACAGTGCACTGTATGTAAATATTACAACATGACCCTGCCAACAACAGTGGAGCTGGCTTATCTAAATCGCCAAGCTTCTCCATCATCCGCATGGATGCCTTAGTGTTTTCACAGCAAAATGGTAAAATGCGTGGTATATATGTTGGTAATCATAATAAGTATAATAACGTATAAATGGTATATAAATGCTATATAAATGGTATATAAATGGTATATAAATGGTATATAAATGGTATAAAAATGGTATATAAATGGTATAAATCATATAATAGTGGTATTTATATGTTGGTAATAAATGGTATATCATAATAACATGTTGGTAATCATATTTTGTAATGGTTGGTAATCATATATATGCTGGTAATGATAATGGATGTGTCCAGCAAATATGATATGGGTGCATTTTTTTGCGAGGAACTCGTGTTCTCATTTTAGGAATATTCTTTCTTTTGGGTCTGGGAGTTGCTGAATTTCATTCTCCCCTTGCTTTATCTGACTTTTCTGGTTGGTGGCACAACTGGCATTCATCTATTTGTGTGTTTAAAATGTTAAAATTAATCCAGATTTAAGCTAAGAGTCGCTTAGATTTAATTTGAAATTAACTTAGGTTTCATTTGAAAGAAAAATCAAATTCAATTCAAAATCAAGTTAGAACTAAGCCTAAGCTTTAAATCTATTCAAATAGGCATTTCGATCTAAGTTGAAACTGATACTTTAGCATTCCTTAAGAGTAATTCGAACTTAGTTTGAACTTAATTTAGAACTACGTAAGTTCAATTCACTTTAAATGCTTTTTGATGTTTACAGTAATTTGAAGCTGATGAAAAAATTGAACATTGATTTAAATTCTATGTAACATCAATTTGGGTTGATTTAGAAACTCTGTTAGATTGAATGTGAAATCAACTTCAATTCAATCTGATTTTGAATTACATTCAAATTAAGACTAAATTGGGTAAAATTTAAAATTTAATTTAAACTTGATTTAATATTTGACTTATAGATGGGAATTTAAAAGTGTTTTAAAGTCAATTTAAAACTGATTTCGATTTTATTGAAGGGTAACCATTAGTTGGATTTGATTATAAACTAATCTAATTTTAGTTTAGAATCAACTTTGAGTTAGTTTGAGCTTAAGCTAAGTTGAGATTGATGTAAATTCAATATTCAATCAATTGTCATTTCATTTAGAATTTACTTAAGACTATGTATGAAAAATATAGTCAAATCAACATCAATTTAAACTTAATTCTTAATTGACAAGATTTTATTGAAATGCAATTTAAATTTCAATTGAAAATTATCTAAACTTACTACTACTTACTTATTAAATTGTCCAGTAAGCAAAAAGCCAGAAACCAAAAGCCAAACCGAGGAAATGTGAACTTCGCAAAATGAAAAATAGATACTGTAAATTATGATAAATTCCCAAAAAGGATACCCCTCCATATGAAAATGTCCGAATCGTAGACACCATGATTTCCGGTCAATCCTGTGAAATCTTCGATCATCTTCCCTGAATCTTCCCCATCGGGGCGTCCTTTCTGGAAGGTCAAACGGAGGTTTCCAAAAATGGGGGTACCCCCAAATCATCCATTTTAATAGGATGTTCCAGTATATTTTTGGATAACCCCCATTTTAGGAAACCTCCTTGGCTGAAATATCCACAACAGCCATCGAAACAGCGACACGACAGCCAGCCGCGCCTAATCGATGCTTCAGCAAATCCAGAAAGCTACTTTTGGCCTCCGAGTGCTCACATCATATGGAGTCACACAGGATATCAAGAGATGATCAAAAGTCCTATTGAAGTCAAACAAAAACACTGATATGAAGTTATATGAACAAGTAAGTGAAAAACTAACAAGCTAGCAAACTAACAAACAGGCCAACAAGCAAACAAGCAAGAAAACACACTTAAACAAACAACACTGAAATGAACGATTAAGTGACACAAGAACCCCCTCTTTGCAGCTCAAACCTAAAAGATCTTCGGGACCTGATGTATCATATGGGCACTTCAGGCCTATGAACTCAGAAAAGCTCGTCATGTTTCGTGTTTGATATGTTTTGTATGTTAATCCTGGTATCATATATATATATATTATATATACATATATATATATTGTGTATAACCAACCTTATGGCTATGGATCAAAACGGATGCGAATCCCTCAGCTCTTGCGGAAAATTCCATAGGCGTTGAAGCCACCATTAATGGTGCCACAGCTTCACGCCAGTGGTGCTGCGAAACTTGCGCCATCTCAGAAGCTAACAATATCCAAGAATATAGTATGCAATAGTCGCATTGATCACTATTTATCTAACTAAAGCTAGAACATGATGTTGAAAATAAAAAAAAAAAAGTAGCGCACTCCGAATGAAAATCCAATCCAATAACCAACAATGATGGAGAGGTGTGATATACGATGGATCAAATTAAGCCACCGATTTCGCCGCAGGTGGTCAGACCAGGTCAGACCTGCCTTGTATGTGGAGACCACTGGAGCTGGATTGGCATCATCTTTGGAATATGCTTCTGTGGTCCATTGACCTGTTGCATTCGACACTATTCGACTCATTCGACATGGGCAAGAAAAACAAGAGCTCGATTTAGCTTTCGAGTGGATCAGGTCGATTTCTTGAAAACCAACTGGATCAAAGGCATCAAAGGCCAGTGAAGATCCTGCAATTCTTTCACAAATGAAACAAGTTGCATTCATGCCCTGCGTAAACAGCCCCATCTCAGCCTTCAGGCGGCGTTGCTGCTGATCTTTCAGGTGCCATGTAGTACCAGCCCCGCGTATCGTCGCGGGCGTTCATCTTCCACCTCAACTTCACTAGGTCAAGTGGCTTACGAGTGCACAGGTTGATGAAGAAATTGCCTTGCTGTCTTTGTTGCTCACTTTACGTCACTGTCGAACATGTCAAACCAAGAACTTTTAGGTCCTTGATGCTGGAACTGATACTACCCAGTACGTGTTCAGCCGAGGCCATGCAACATCAAACTCTTTCTCACTTGTGGATTCATTTCTGCTGCACGGTGGAGCTCTTAAACTTACGTACTTTCAATCTCAAAAAGCCTGTCTTGCACGTGCTCTCTACTGTATCACCAGCCTCAATCGCATTGCAGTGACACCACGCTCGTTGTGTCATAAGTTTACAGCACTTGCACCCCGTAGCTCTCAGACTCCCTACCGGAACTTGAAGTAGATGATGGCGTCACCACCAGTTTTCTTGTACCTCAGATGTTGATTGAAGCCTTGAACATCATTGAAGGCAGTAATTGTGCCCTTTACCCTGCTATATAACTTAACAAAATATAAGATAATTATCGAAAATCATAATGTTTAATCGATATCAATAGATATATAGTTCATCTATAAATGGGACGTGTTCCATAGCTATGTGAATTTATGGAGGGTAATACTTACAACTTACAGCTTGCAACTGAGGCCTGCAGAACCTTGAAGAACCAGGCAAAGGCATGAGTTACAGGATATCTTTGTTGCTGATAAGGGATTCAGGTGTGTACCTAGTCTCAAACATAAGCTTTATCATCACTCTTGGAGGTCAGAAGGTATCTGGCGACTTTTCCCAATTCCAAATACCTTTGGGCCTTTGGGGGCTGGAAAAGTCCGATATATTCCGATGGTAACATGAGGAGCTTCAGCCCATCGTGACACCCCATGAATTCGTCACCGAGTCTGACCGAGCTGCAAGGGCTTGTCATTCAGCTCTCTCACACGGCGGTATTCGCCATTGCAAGGGCTGCCCACACCGCCAGCACCCGAGACCACGTAGACGCGTGAGTCGTCCTGGAGAGAAACATGTGGCTTCTTCAGGAGTTGCAGAGTCTGCAATTCACTTTGAAACCACTATAGAAACGATGTTCATATTTGAATGTACATTATATGTGGTTCATTAATGATCATTAATGTTTAATATTCAATATGTACTCAGTATGTATAAATATATATATATAGTTCACACAGCATGTGAATGCACTGAGGGGCAATCAACAAAGGACATGGCGTGTCTTGCTTCGGTCGTGTTGGTTGATATTCCGTATGTGTTCCATACATTGAGATACCGAACATAATGTTAAAGAAATGTCTACCAATTCGGGAACTATACTTAAAACATGAATTTATGTAGAATTATTTTGTACAACCACAATATGACGAATGGACCATACATATCATACAAACATTATACAACCCACCCTGCACGATCTTCATGGATATGGGCGCTTCCAAAAAAAAACAAAAAACATATCCGTCCTCCACCACCGGAGGTGCTGAAACTTCTTCGGCTTCAGGGCGCGCCTTGGGAACGGAAAATAGCCATGAATAGCTTGCGTTTGGGTTGGGAAAGAAAAAAATCCAGTGCCCCAAAACTCCACTTGGAGACTTACACTCGTGATGATTTGCATAAAGTTGTATACTTTGAGCCTCAGAGTGCTCTAGTAAGAGATGCACGTCCATGATCAAGCCCCTTTGAATTTCGGGGAAGTTTTTGACGGGGAATCTTTCGCATGAAGTCATACGTCGGATTGGGTGAAAATCCTGGAATCCTGTTGATGTTCATCCCCTCGAATACCATAGTGCCATAGGTCTTAAAAACGTTTGACCCCATTCCCTGAGCAGCATTAAAACATATTAAAACCCTATTCAAAAATGTCAAACACATAACTCTGAATGGGGAGTCACATTTCACGGATGAAGGATAATGCGAAGTGGGTAAGGGGTTGTAGAGCCAGCCATTACAACCATCGACTTACAAAACATAATAGTATTCTTAGTTGTGACTTCTTTTTTTTTCCAATAGATCGTCCCCACTATATCCCACTATGGTAATTTATTTATGATCATCAATCTACAAGTATTGTTTTTTTCATTGTTTTTTCACCCATCCCCATCCTCATCGATGCCCAAAGAAATGGCCCACATTTCGTGGCCAGGCATCTCGTGATTCACTCGCGCTTTCACCTGAATGGGCACATGGCTGGTACATGCTCTGCAAATAAAAAATCATGGATACTGACGGGATATTAAATCATCAAAATTAATGGATTATGAGAATGACGGGACATAAAGGATAATGATATATAACGATGGTGTACAATATCCAGAATGGGTACTTGACTGAGATAATGATGGCATATGAAGGATTGAACCCAACGATCGTACATATGAATGGAACTTGAAAGTTTATTGTATTCGCATCTTTTAATTAATTGAGTTTGCAAATAATGAAGAACACGTTGAGATAAAATCATGTGTCACATAACCGTTATCAGCATGACACCCGTGGTGTCATGCTAACCCCACTTAGCCAAAAGCATCAGATCCAGCAGCATGAGATCATCCCCTGCTATCAACTTTTGGATCGATATAATATATAGGATATATTCGGATATGGCAGTGTGTCAAAACCTTGTACCCCTGGTGAACATCAAAATAGCTGGTAAATGGATGTTCATCCCACTAAAAATAGTATTAATAGGTCTTGATCCATCCCCATATATTCCCACAAACCTCTTTGACTTGGAATGGTTCTATTCTGCCAACTTTGACTCGACTTTCACAGCTGAATCTCCAGCCTGAACCACTGGATTGTGAGTGCTGCTCCCGTTCATCTTGAGCATTGGGATCAATCTGAAGCTCCTGCGCTGAAGATCTACAGCCAGTGAGTCATTTCACCCTGTAACCGACCACCTACATACTTGAAGGAGACCAACATCAACAGTATCAGCAATGCTTTCGCCATTCGCAAACAAGCTGTTCCAAAGTCGCGAGGAGATGCGAGGAGATACCTTCTAATGAAGCTTCAAGGGACGAAAGGATCAGTTCCTGAGTGATTAGCCGCAAGGAGGGTAGGCCCGTTCCCTCTTGCAAACTTGCTTACGAATGTTTGGACAACTTAAGAAATACGTTATCATCATCTGTCTATGTAGAGGGTGTATTGCCTGAAGCAACTTAGACGAAATTTGCTTGAGAATGCATCCCAATTATCCAATTAAAGTATTGTGGCCAGCAAATGACATTCTGCTGTGGAAAACAAAGCCGAACTGGCAGGATATAGCCACTGCAGCCACCACTCGCTGAGCTTAATCCTGTCTCCAAACAGAGCTTGGGGCGTGGTTTACACGAAAAGCCTCGAAAAAGCCGGTAACCCCTTTCCACTATACCAAAATGATCCAAAATGATCCAAAATGTAGTTTGAAAATGTTTGAAACCCATGGGACCGTTCTGAATGGTGGGATGAACATCCATCCTTTGCCAACTATCTTGGTCTTGAAACCAGGGTGGGCGAGATTTGACCTATACTGATCTGATCTATTTTGAGTCCAAAAGCTTTGTACAGAACTGCAGCCCATCGCACCTGCTCGCCATCCGCGCTGCTGGTCGAAGGACCTGACGAGGCGGGATTCAAGGTGGCTGCGGCCTTGGGAGGTCACGGATGGTTTTCACAGGAGTTTCAAGAGGAGTTTCAAGAGGAAAGATGTTTCCAAGGATTTCCACATGTTTCCACCACGAAGATATGGGAGTCTTCGAAGATCTTTGAAGTGGCCCTCCAAGTGGTTCTGGATGATTTGAGAAGATCCTTGGTGGATCCGTGGATCCAAAAGGAGAAGAATGACGGTTTCAATCAAGGACGGCAGAGGCGAAACCACCAAGTCTCTCAGTAACCCTGCAGTGAAAAAAGGGCGGTATTGCCCAACAGTGCCTGTACTAGCTTGGGGATTCAAACCATCCCAAGCATAGTAGCGAAATTGGGGTCCTAGAACGGAAGACAAGACCATGTTCAAAACCTTTGAACACCACGAACCAAATCACAAATCACAGCTGAACAGTTGGTGACATATGGTGACATATCATATCATATCATATCAATTCATATCATATCATATCTACATCTCATCAGATTAAAACTCAAATGTTATTACTATAAGTATCCCCATGGATCCCCATGGATCCCCACGGTAACATCTTTAGCCATTTCCCCCAGCATATCCTCAGCAGCTGGTTGGCGCCTTCAGCACCTTCTGGAAGCTTCAACTCCTCCTATCAGTGTTTCAGAAGTGCCGATGGGGATGGAGACTTGGGGAAAAGAACTGGTTTGAGGGAGCCATGGTTGGATCGGTACAAACAGCCTAGGGGTATAGAATGACATACAATGACATACAATGACATACAATGACATATCTATCATATCCACCTAAGAGACGGGGATCGAATCCGCTAAACAAAAGCAGGCATGGGGTGAAATGGAATGCCATGGCCATCGCTCCTTTCGAAAGTATCTCTTGGTGTTGCGACCAGCATCTAGCAGGCTGGTGGGCGGAAGATTCAGCACCTACCAGGTGGCTTTCTTGGCTGGATGTCTCTGGTTGATGTTGATGTCAAGGTTGCAACAACTGGACTATTAATTTCATGGTCGGCTTCTGAACTCGACGACTTCCGAACAACCTGTCTATACTCCTTGCCTACTGATACATGGTTTAAGAAAAAAAACATGTTGAAGTCAAATCGACAAATCTTGCCCCAGTGAAGAGAAGAGTTCCCACATGCGTTCCTGAAGTCACTGAGCAAAGGACCTCACACATTCGACAGACCTGGCATCACAGTCGAGTCAGTTGGTCGAAACTGATGGCTCTCATGGCTCGACCAACGGCCTGGTCATACTCCGAATGCCCGGGGAAGACCGGCAAGCCAAGGAAAAGCTCTGCACAAATACAACCCAAGCCTCAGATGCTGATCAAGCAGTCGAGGTGAAGGTTTGTCATGAAGCAACTAGTGAGGAGATGGCCCCCATTTCCTAGTTCCAACATGTTCCTACGTCCTTGATTTCGGCCTAGCCGCTCCAAGATGAATCCCAAAGCACCCAAGATCTGTGGCCCTTACTCCACATGTCGATGGCACTTGTGTATGGAACTCCCAAGAGCACCTGTGCACCGAGAGCGCCGAAAGTTTGTTTCCGATGCAACATGTGGGTCGAAAACTTGTGTCTGGCTAAGTGTTTGGAATGTTTTGCAACAACTGGCTGAATGTCTTGTATCAACTGTCTCAAGCAAGCGTTGCGCTGGCATTCCTCAATTGCTGAATAGGTCACCACAGGTTGCCTCCGGTGAACGATAGAAGCGAGATTGGATATAGGGATAGACCTCGGAACTGTGCTGGCAAGGCTGACCAGGATTGAAATCCCATAAACTGATGGCATAGGTTTCAGAAAAAAAAACATGTCCCTGCAAAGTCTTTCATCAATTGGGATCCTCAACGGTTGAGTCTTCATGGATCCAGTTGAATTTTTACGGCGCCCGTTCGGGATTTTGTCCAGGAGAGCCCACGGTGTGGCTTTCGAAACAGGCAGAACCGAAGTCGATCAACTTGATCCTGGTGTGATAGATGTTACCTGGCGGAACACGGGTGGCTCTCAGGACAGTCCACGGTCTCCGGAAATCAAACGTGCCTTGCTAAATCCATGAAAATCCACTATCATTATTCCATATTATTCCGTATTATCCACTATAGTATCAACTATTATCATTGAAAATGCATTGTGATCCACTATTTATCCACTATTTATCCACTATTTATAGATGATTTTCTGTTAAAACCTCCATATTTCGTTCGGGGATCTCCCATCGCCCAAGGCCAAGTGGCTCAACAGCACATTCTCTGGCTTCAGATCGCAGTGGATCACCGAGGCCTGAAAACCAGGCAGCTCCAAGTCGGCTGCGAGGCGTATCTGATGTGGATGTATCTGAAAATGGATGAAAATGGAGTATAACATAGTATAACATAGTATAACATAGTATAACCCCTTAATTTATATATATATTTCAATTGAATTCAATTGAATTCAATTGAATTCATGGCAATTAGAATAGCGAAAAGGGATGATAATCCATTGAAAGATGTCCATCCGATGTCCAGAAATCTGGCATTTTGGCACACCCCAAAACGCCTCTCGGAGGCAGCGCAATGCCTGGCCGGATCTCTGGCCAATTTGCTTTGCAATCAGTCTATGTCTATAAATCAATATCTATCTATATATCTGATAATCTATATATATATATATTATATTATATATATACGTATATATATATATGTCTATATCCTCAATTTATCTCAATTTGATGGGCATCCTCTGTCCATGGTCGATGTCGTCTTTGGGACCTATCGAAGGAAATCTGTTGAATCATGGCCCTGATTTCACTCATCCAGGAGGACGCTGCAGATTCCTATCTCAACCGTTATCTGCCAACCATAATTATCATAATTTAACAACAATGCGTAATGTGCAAAATCTTGGTACAAATGGATGTCCCTATCACATCACTCTCCATGCCCAGATGTCTTTCCATCTATATTCATTGCAAGCCAAAATCTAAGAATAATAATATAGATCAAAAATGAAATTGTATTTATATATTCTTGATTGTTTTCCCATATGTCTTTCTATAGCTGAAATACAATTTAGTTGAAAAAACTTCGAGGAGTCGCGTCGCACGGCCTTCAAAAGCTGATCGGTGAGGACACGGATCAAAGCCATCGACCTTGGCCATCTGTCCAGATTGATAATTGGATGCTGTGAAAATCATCACTCAAATTGTAGGATATTCTAGGTGTCAATGTAGATTATTGTAGGATCTTTAAGATTCTAGGATATTCTAGGTGTCCAGCACACCCCGGAAGGAGTTCTGTTTCAGAACTTCATAGAGGTTCACACCTCAGCGATGGCCACTTGGGGCCACAGCACCAACAAAATAGGGAGCATCACCAGCAACTATCTGCAACTACTGTAGTATCACAGAAGTAGCAAAAGGAGGATTCTCAATATGTCGCAGAAAGATGGGATGATGTCCTGTAGTTGTCCATCAAACATGGCTGAAATCAGCGAGAATTTTGGCCATATCCCGATGAAAAAATCAGTTCGCCGCAATTTCAAGAGGACATGATAGCTTGGCTTTGGATGCTCCCTGTTGACAAAGGATAACAAGGGATGAATAGACCCTGGATGATTAGTCAGGGGATGTCAGGGGTGGTACACTCAAAAGTCATGAATTAAGATGAAGAATGGCACCCCCTATATGAATAAACTGCGGGATCATGAATCCTCGATTGATCTGACCCTGTTGGGCCAAAATTACAAAAAGTTGAAGGTTTACAGTAGTACGTACAAAGATCTAAAATCTGTGTGTTGGTGCCACAGTCACATTGGGATAAATCAGGACAAAGCCTTAGCCTCACACTCAACAGCTCGAAGGCAATGCAGAGGTGCTTCCTGCTGGGACTCAGCATCTTCGGACACAAGGGTGTGAGGAGGAAAACTGGGCACAGCTCAAAAGTGGTGGTTCGTCTCAAATGAATGGAACCCAGATCTTAGTCAAGTTATGTCAAATTCATCATTCAAGTCAAATTTCTTGAGTTTGTGTCATGATCATCCAATCTTGGAGCCAAGTCCTTCTAAGCCCACCGCCCAGCTAGGTGATCCCCCAACCCCCAAATCAAGTCTGCCACCCCAGAGCCTATAGACGAAAAAGTCCAACATCCGCACGATCCTTGGAAAATCGGGCCATGTTTGGCCAGGAAACTGGTACCTTCCGGCAATGAAACATGGCAATGGGAAATTCCACATACATATCCATGAATGTTTTGTTTATGGAATAAAGAAACATCTATACATGGGGATAAATGGTGTATTTTAGATTGCCGCGTTTGTACTTCCGTTGTTGCACAAATGAAGCACAAGGTTCATGAGAGGTCCTCACTTCGAATCATCGTGTATATATGATTATATGTGTACATCTTATATATATATAAATGTACAACATGTCATGTACGATGGATGGGGGACGTGGACATGCCCTGCCCTTGAAGAATTGCACGTCAAAAGGCCGTTTGTCATCCTCTTGGTCGAACTCCTGCAGCCGATCTGGGGCCCCATTGACTTAAATTTTGAACTTGGGCGTGAGGTGGTCAGGAGCATAACGGAACGATGTGAATTGCAACACAAGGATGTACAATTACTTGCCATATCTTGCCATATCTTGCCATCATTCCCATCGTGGGCTTGTACTGAAACGATGGAAAATGGTATGGTTTCAAACCCCTGGACTTGTGAGATTTCACCAACATCTTTGAGCAAAAACCCACATCTGGCGGCCAGTGCCACATTGCCTGTCCTGATTCAACATCTGCAGAATTCGGACCTCGACCAAGGCCTTGCGGGTCGTCGTAGAATTCGGGGTTCCCATCGCATCACACGGCAGGCGAAACCCTCAGACGGCCAACTTGATGGTTTGAACATGTTTGAAACACAACATTTTCCGGATGCAAATACAATATATATATATATATTGGTATCCTCGATTTGGAGAACCATCTGGAGATGATTTGATACATATTTGATACATATGCCAAGAGACTGGGATTTCCAGTTGCAATGTGTGTTTATTGGAGCGTAATGGCGCGTAGTTTGTGACTTGATGACATGACCATTTCATTAAGAGTGAGCAGCTTGTTGGAAACCTTCCGAGGTTTCATGCCTGAAAGCATCAAAGCATCAGCCCACCGAACCGCTGATCATCTGGTCATGATGCAACCCCTGCCACATCCCCAGCCGGAGAGCGCCTGATGAAAGTAGGCGGGTTTGTTCTTGATGATCTTCAAGGCCTTCACATCTCACAGGGGGATCCAATGTTAATGGCATCTTTTCGGTGTGACTCCGTCAACCTGAAACCTCATGTTTGGCTCTTTTCAGGTCCAAGAAACCAACAGATTCATTTGTTTTTGCTATTGGACCACTGGAATGTTGGCATGCCATTTTTGTACTTGGTCTGCATGTTGTTTCACTTTGTTGGGGACACAAAATCGCCAGCACTTCGGTTCTCCGATGCGATCTTGGAACCACAGAGATGTAGAAGCAGGTCCCGCATGATACTGGGCTCCTCACAACTGGGCCATTGCAAGCAACATGATGACACTTCAGAACCTGTGACAGGCTGCCCTGGGATGCCAGTGATGTCACAGGTCGCCAATTTCGACCCCTAAGTGGACTGACTCCTGCACTTCGTCAGGGTTGGAAGATTGACAGAATTGTCATAGAACTATAATATATATATATATATGGTGCATACAGTATAATATGACTGTACATAATCCCCCGATTTCACAATACGTGCTAGTCTTTACTTGCAATTTACGTTCCAGTTGCTGGTTGAAAAACTACGGGAAAAAAAGTCCTGGCTTCCCTCAGCACCCATTCCCAGGTACCCAACCACCCAAGTGGCCCCAGAGCGCCTGGCCGAAAGTGCCATGACCTAAACGCTCCAGGATTTCGTACGCTTGGCCATCAGGATTCACAATCTTGTCGCCCACCTGATCGAGGTACGAGGGAGGTGATGCTGATGCTTAGTTCACAATGGTTTATCTAATCAAAACATATCAAAACTGATGTTAGTTTATCATTGATGGTATAATCATTACTGCTACAAGTATGGTTATCATTATGGTTATCGTTGCTCTTGTTATGGCTATCTATCAGAGTCATCAGCATTAATCATAATCATCGATGTTATTCATCATTCATTGCTTATTGTTTATCGATTATCGTTGCTCATGTACCATTCATCATCATCCATCATCATCATCATCATCATCATCATCATCAATTTATCATCAATTTGTCATCAATTTGTCATCAATTTGTCATCAATTTGTCATCAATTTGTCATCAATTTGTCATCAATTTGTCATCAATTTGTCATCAATTTGTCATCAATGCTATCATCAATGTTATCATCACAAGTATCAGTACGGGGGATTGCGATGATCATTGATAGTCCCCGAAAACAACACAATTTCAAATAATCAACAAATAATCCCCAAATAGCAAGATTCGAGTTGGAGTATCACACTGATTGTTCATCGTTGGCTTTATATAGGCAAATGTGGTTGTCAGAACCATACAAAAAAAGAAGAGTAAATTCAGGCCCCAACCATCTAACATCATCCAACGATGCTGCTTGTTGACTTCTGCCGATCCAGGGAGGAAAGGGAATCGGAATCTCTGGATGGCCAATTCAGCAGAGTTGCTCGGCATATGTAGTCGTGCTCTGCATTGTCGTAGTTGCCATTGTACACACCTTCCAGGATCTTCCAGGCAGGGTTGTTCATAAAAAGGATTAAATGATTACAAGAGGAAAAAGGTAGCTGAACGACGTGGTCGTAGTTCAGGAGGATCATTTCAGATGAACGGCTGCTGCTTTCAAACTATGCAAACAGTGCTCTTTTTTGGGTCCACTATTTTCATCAAAAGGGGTGGCCAACTTTTGACCAAATCACCACCCAAATGAATGCTCCATGGAAGAATTCGCCTTGAAAGGCTTCTCATTCGCCTCATGCACCATCATGCACCTCATACTATGTGCATCTATTTGCTTCAAGATCGTGAAATAACATGTACTGTCGCCCCTTGGGGCAATGCAAATAGATGAGATACTTTGGTAATTTTTGGGCTGTTTGCATATATTAACGTAGCTAACTCTCAAAGTGAACATCTCGACTCGAAATTCTATTGCAGTGATGAAGCGGTATGTATAATTGATTATAATTTGATATAATTTGTACCCGATCATTGGTTTCTGCAATCTGGGGGGTATCCAATCAATGCACCCCAGGAATGATCCACTGCCTTTGGACAGCTTGGTGAGCACCCGTCGTGGCGCGTGCGTGTCGCTGTAGCCAAAATCGTTGGAACACTGCTGATAAGTCGCCTGGAAAGTGTGCCGTGTTGAAAAACAATCCATCGTTGCATCATGTTGGAGTCCGTTGGAGCACCAGTTCCAACATGTTCCCAGGTTATAACACTTCACAAGCTGCGATAAAACACGCATTTGGATGCATTTGTTAATTAATAATCATGTACGGTCATGGTTGAGTGAGGATGAAAAACATGTCGGAGGTCAAGCTGGTTGCTGGTTGTCTTGCGTGAACATTTAGTCGACTGCTGACTAAAGATGTCTGATCCTGCTTCGGCAGATGTGAAGCTTTGAACAAATATCGAAATGCAAAGTACAAGTTCAGCCCTCCAAACAAACACCCTGACACACACAAGATGACTAGGATGTATGGGAACCAAAAAATAAATAAATAAAATATAGATAAATACAGTAAGAATCGAATCCAGAAAGCAGCTTCACGATCCCCGCTGCCCCTGTCACTGCCCATCATGTTTCCAGGTTCGTTCTGCAAACATGTCCGGCACGCCACCAAATTCACCGTGAGGCTTGTGATCCGGGCTCCATGTTTGATCTCCTGCAATCCATGATGGTCCATCGCTGCCAGTCGAGCTTGTAGCAGAGTTTTCAACATGGAATTCGTGTTGTAATCATCAGCATATACTATTAGTATGGATTGTGATTGTATATTATCATTTATAGTTCTATCATGTGCTATTATGTTTTTCTGAACAGACCATTCCATACCATTCCCTGATAGCACCGCACGTTAATGCACGCCTCACGGCGCGGAGCGGAGCTCACTTTGGGCGTCGTGAAGTTATGGCAGTTGTTGGCGTCCATGAACCTTAGCAGTGACCATTCGAATCTCCCTGAAACTGGGATGAGTGGCATTGGGCAACATCTGAGTTATGATAGCTATGCCAAGCCATGCCCCTATCCCATCCCGTTATGCCAAGAATGAATCACAATGACATAATGAGACTGGTTGACTGATACTGTAGGCCTGCCTATCCCTATTGAATATCATCAAATTAGGTGCATCTATGATAACCAAGCAACAAGACGATTGTCAATGGTTCATATGAGTTGCAAAGGACAAGGTTTACCTGGATATCTGCGGGGTATGGCGGTATGGGTCAAAACCCGGTAGCCTGGTGATCCCAAATTGATGGAAAATCATAGGTCTTGATCCGTCCCCACAGTGATTGACCGTGATTTTTTCTGGGCCCTGTCCATATCTTAAGGGGGTTCCCGGCTTCCCTCCAGACTCCAAAAGCTCAGACACAGCGCTGCTGCAATCAACTCCGCATGGGCCTAGGCGGCCTGATGCCCAGTTGACCCACCCCAAAGCTTTAGCTTTGTTGAGATTAAAAACAGATTTTTCAAAAAAAAAAATGTTTCCATCTACGTAGACACTCATGGGATTCTTGTGTTTGATTTCACCGGAATGATGCTCTAGGCAGTCTGCTGCATGTCGATCTGTTTCATCAAAGTTCACCTTTTCCGAAGCTGCAGAGGTCTGCATGGTCGCTTGCAGAATAAGTGTCATGGTGAAGTGACGAGTAGTGACTATATAATTATGGTGTTCAGAGTCATCCCTGCATTCAACATCATGCACTACTTGGGGGTGCAGTTCCAGTTGTAGGTGGATATAATATTATAAATACATACATAATCATAGATATATCATAGATATATAACTCTACAACCATAGTTCTACGGATTATATCCCGAGTTATGGAGGGTATCAGTGATTGTCATGCCCATTGTATCATCCTTGGCCTGCATCCCCAAGCAGCCCTTGGTTCACGCCCGCCCCGCTCCGCTGCTGAGACGCGGGCGGCACCTCTGGGTGACGAGTAGTGACTCGTGGCCGTGCGTTGCGAGTTGTGTTTGTTGGATGTCAGCAGTGATTAAGCTGACTGCATGGCGACCTGCTGTTCATTGCGATGATATTGTGAATATAAACAAATGTCCAGTGAAAGTCAATCCAACAAAAGATTTCTGCGTGTGAGATTGATGACCCAACAGTTTCTCTGTGAAATATGTCCGTTTTACTGTTCTACCAGCAAGGAAACCCATGCCAAAATATCATGGCATCAAGGTGTGCGATGTCTTGTCGTTTCAGCTAAAAGTGGCTACCATTCTTGACTTGAGCCTGGGGAAGTATTGCAATTTCAGAACAGTTCTGGGAATCGTGACTGGACATGTATCATGGCTCGGAAGAAACTGTGTTCGATTCAAACATTCAACAGTTCCGATAGAAATCTCCAAATTGATGGTTACGGTTACAATTGTTCCCTAGGTCCCACAGTTTCTCTGCTACAAGACTCTGTGGCGTTTTACATCTCAAATTGCTGATTGCCAATAGTCTTTAGTGATCTTTAGTGTGTGTGTGTATGTACATACTTTGCAGTACCTTTGGATCTTGCTAAGAAACATGCAGTCCGACCACCCCCCCGATCCTAGTATTTTTCGCCATCAGAGGCGGGCTGCTTCAGTTAAGACAGGACGTGGACTCCCATTCAGAATCCAATACCTGGGTATCAGCTGCAATCAGCTGCAATTAGCTATGATCAGCTATCATCAGCTATTTAGACATGAGAGATCATGAGCCATGCGCAGATGCTGCTTCAGAAATCAGCCACACTTGCTAAACCGATGAAGCACTATCCCCACATGAACAACATGATGGTGTCAAAAGATTTGGAACCCCAGTCCATCCGATGATCATTCATTTTCCCATTGTTTAATGGTCATTCAATCGGGCATTCCGGAGAAAATCAACGATTGATCATTGAAAGAAACCCATTCAAATGTCGACTCAATGTTCAAAATTGACAAAAATTGCTGATCATAAAATTATCCATTCAAATGTCGATGAAATGTGGTATTTCCCATGTCATCACAGATGCCGACCCCGCCCTTTCCCCAGGCTCCACCCAAGCAACACGTCCCGCGAACGAATGGCCACCGCAACGATGGCCAGCACTGCCAGGATGTTGCTACAGGCCGTCACCGTAAAGGTGACCTCAACGCCAATGGTTCAATAATGGTTCGACAATGGGTTAATACATGTTAATGGTCGTTAATAATGGGTGAATGATGGGTTTATAATGGTGATTCCATGGTTTTACAATTTTAATGGTGATTGATGGTTTTCTATGGTTTTATACTAATGGTGATCACGGGTGATTAATGTTGATATACCCTCTGGCAATCTAACTTATATGTTCCACCATGTTCCATAGCTATGTTACTATGTTAAATTACCATAAATTACCGGCGAGTACATAAGTGTCCAACTATTATAAACCAAACACCAAAGACCATATGATTTGGTCTATGGTAATTGTCAAATTATTAATACTGACTATTATATAATATATATATATATATATATAGAATAGTGAATCATATGTAATATTATAATTGGAGATTCGGAATTATACAATAAAAAGATATAAAAAGTATATTAATATATTTTCCAATATAATATGACTGTAATTTATATGAGTTTAGACTGTTGTAGCGTGCAATCCATAATACATAATGGCACACTACAGATGTTATGTTTTTTAAAGCACATATTTGACTAAAACGGGTGATGATTTTTTAAGGATTTTGTTGTTTTTGTTTGAGGATTTTTTGTTGTTTTTCAGTACGGGGCAGTTTTCCTTGCTATTTGCTATATTTTGGGGCTAAAATCTCTGATTTGCGTGCTATTTGCTGCATTTTGGAGCTGAAATCTCTGATTTGCACGCTATTTGTTGCATTTTGGAGCTAAAATCTCTCTGATTTGCGTGCTATTTGCTGCGTTTTTGAACTAAAATGTTTCTTCATTTTGCATGCTATTTGCAGCATTTCGGAGCTGAAGTTGCAAATTTGGGTAGCTAAAATCGTAAATTTGCACGATACTTGCAACATTTTAGTTTTCACCCATTTTCCCATGGTTTTCAACAATGTCTGGATGGTTTTCATAGCTTTTTTGATCGTCTTCAATGATCTTTCTGTGGTTTCAAAGATTCTTTAGGGTTTCTTCTAGGGTTCTTGAGGTTTAGGGTTTCATTTAGGGTTTCTTTAGGGTTTCTTTAGGGTTTCATTGTGTCGTTTAGGGTTTCTTTAGGGTTTCTTTTAAGGTTTCTTTAAGGTTTCATTTAGGGTTTCTTTCAGGTTTCATTGAGGGTTTCTTTAGGGTGTCGTTTAGGATTTCTTTAGGGTTTCTTTTAAAGTTTCTCTAGGGCTTCATTTAGGGTCCCTTTAGGGTTTTATTTCGGTTTTCTTTTAGGGTTTCTTTTAGGGTTCTTGAGGGTGTGGTTTAGGGTTTCTTTAGGGTTTCCTTTAAGGTTTCTTTAGCGTGTCGTTTAGGGTTTCTTTAGGTTTTGCTTATTGATGGTTTCGGTATTTTCTTACAACAGCATGCATACAAGCTCCTATACTCTATGTCTGTAGTTTTTGTGCAGTTTACATGAAATATATATGCAATGTATTACATGAAATGGTATACTCAAACTTCAATACTGAAATCCAACAAACGCCAAGAGCCAAGTGAAGTGAACGACCAAAACCAAAGCCAAGTGAAACCAAAACCAAAAGCCAAAAGCCATAAGCCATGTGAAGCCAAGTGAAGCCAAGTGAAGCCAAAGCCAAAAGCCAAAAGCCAAAAGCCAAGTGGGCACGCAAATGGGAGATTCTAGCTCCAAAATGCATGCAAAACATGTTCCGTTTCTTCGACTGTCAAAATTCTTGACTCTAACCGAACACCACCAATCTTTCTTAGACTTTAAACAGGAAATGTCTCAGTCCATCCCTCTCCTATCACAGCCATTTTCTAAATCCACAGGCTGATCATCCCCTTGCTCGACTCTGACCCTGACAACTTGTGCCGAAGCGGCTCCAAAGCAACTTGGTCCCAGGCATATGGTTTGACCTGTCCGCCCAATGCATCTGTTGGGTCTGGGATGGGCATCACCCACCAAGATCATTGAGTTTCATGGTTTTTTTTTTACAAAACCAGGTTGGTTTAACAGGAACATTGTAGTTGTGACACTATCAAGCGGGCTAAGCACCCATGATGGTCCGAGATATAGCATCCCACCGTCAGTGCATCTTTTGTTCAGTGACGGGAAAGAAAGGGTCCACACTCACCTCGCTAGGATCTTTGGGACTCTTTCTGGGCAGTCCAACCCCAAGACCTATGGATTGAGATTCGAGATATCCTACCAGCCAACAATTGGGTTTGGAACTATGTACCCTTTGTATCCCTTTGTGAGATTAACATAGATGAACTGCGATCTGAGTCAAGTCTTAAACCCACTCTTCTAAGTAGGGGGGGCCAACACTCCTGCGTGTCAAGCATGAGCCACCTGCCTTGTTCTTTCGCCGCCATATCATAGAGGAGGCCAGCCAGCAAATCACTCAGAACCAGAGATCCAATGCACGCTGCGCAGAAGCAGCAGCTGTACTTGATCGGCATCTCCTGCACCACAAAATCTGGGGAGACAAAGCCAGGTTTTGGAACTGGCATTCGGCCGTCAGGTATAATCATGTTCATACCATTTGATTTCCAGAAAAACGAGCTTGTAGTTTTCAAATGTATGGATAGATATGAGTTCATGATGGTTCACTCACTCTGTCATGACACTCCCAATGTGGCTCCTTCGGGCCAAAAACTTCCTCAATCACAACCTGTCAGAAATCCCCCAATGGCCATGTGAGAAGAAGTTGGACCTGGGTAATGTCTTGGTGTCATGAGGCAAAATCCACCCTTTCCCATCGTTTCAGCATGTTTTAGGTCAATCCACAAAGGATCACAAAGGTATACAGAAAAACAACCCAGTCGAAAACATGCCAGAACAAACTTTGTAGATTTGACATGATCATCATCTGTTTTAACACCACGTGAATGATTCAAATTCTCACTGCAAGTGCCTTAGACACCGCTCCACGATTTCCATTTTCACCTCCATGAGATCATGTGAGGTTTTCCTAAGTCATGGGATTGAAACCCATGGTGACTTGGGGATCCCCCGATCACTTAAGAAATCCCCATTGGTTTCCAGCAACTCCAGTCCCAGCGGCTGCTTGCAGCGCGAAGCTGCCGCCCAGGCCGAAACCCACCAGACCGGCAGAGAAGGCGAGGAAAGACTGACAGCAGCATCAACGAAGAAAATGGACTGTGGATGGAAGATGTTTTTTCAACAGTTGGGAGAGGGATCCATGACTCAATTTCTGCAAGTCGGCAGGGCTACTGTTGCTGGTGCCATTGTTGCGATGGCGACGTTGAGCTCTTGGAGAAATTCTTGGAGCTGAGAGGCAAATGCTTGAAGTACCACTACCCGGAAGGAAGTTCTTATGGTGATCCACTGGCCGGCCATTCCATCCCAACACCGTGAAATGGTGGACATCTGGAGGCCTTGCCCAAATGAAGGAACAAAAAGGCCACCGTCATCAAGGTTGCAGAGATGGCTAAAAACCAAGGGCGGTTCACCTGTGCTTTCCTTGCGGCATTGATCAGCCAGATTTCTGCGGCATTGAAGGCGAATGTCATATGTTTGCCATTAAAAAAAGGAGGAACATGATGAAAATCATGATGATTCATAAACAATTTGGCGGGAAAAATATGGAGGTTTAACATGTTCGCTGCAAACCCCCGGTTTGCCCGCAGCGAATCCCGCATATCCTTTGACATGCTCAAATCCCTGCGTAGAGTGAAAAGTGTTTTACTTTCAAAAAGAAACAACCCTTACAGTAAACCCTGAAACCCTTAAACCTAAGCCTAAAACCCTAAACCCTAAATTATATAAAACCCTAAATCCTGAAAATCATAAGTCAAAATCACTGCGTATAGCCAGTGTTTTCATTGATCCTCTGGTGACAAGTATATGATATTGTCTGGATGTGTTCTTTGGGTGTGGAACCAGGGGTTTGGAGGGAACATGTTTCAATCCAACTCAGGAGGCTCTGGACCCAAGTTCCCATCTTCGCAGCCGGGGGACCCAAGCATCAAGAACCCAAGTCCTAAACCCTGTGGTTGAATGACTCAAGACTTGGGTTTGTCTGAAAATATGGCTAGCCAAGAATCCATTACTTCATCATTTTCCAATATTTTCTCCATGAAATTTACTATATTTTTAGGGATATATATCTATCTTAGTATATCCCCAATCTTGGTGGTATTTTCCCCCATACAGGATGTTCCATCATTTTCAGACCCACTTCATGTGAGGCAAAGGTCAGTGCTTCGGAGCCAAAACCCACAAAGATGCGGCCGCAGGTGTTGAAGATGGAGAAGATTGTGAGGTATCCTGCCCAGCAAAATGAAGATACATATATTGAATTATATATACAGCACATATACATTGTGTATGTATATGATACTATTTAATATCATATGCATTATAAATATTTATAAATTATGTACCCAGAGGTTTACATGTTTTGACTATAACCAAAGTGGCTCTACCCATGGGGGTTCGACGATCAAACATGGGTGCGCGAATAAACCGTTAAACACTACCCAAGCATCTCCATCAACCCACTCCTGCCCTCTGCAAAATCATGGATTTGGTCCTAGATGCTGTGATTCTGTGACTCCATCTTGTAACGCTGCCCAATTCTGAGACATGCCCAATCAAACCCAATCATACCAAAGAATCTCAACATTCCGAAAGTCACAAGATAGCCTAAGATAGCTTGGTTCACCCGTTCACCAGGGGCACCGCACCATATCGCACCATATCGCACTGGGCCGGTGGCCTGCGCTGGAAGCATGTGGATCGTGGGAGACCGCCTTCACGATTTGGCTGAAGTTGTTCGAGAGCAGCAAACCAGCTCCCTGGACCGCGATGAAGACATAGAACCTGGGACAAAAATCGGGACCAAAAGAATAGCTTCCCAAAAACCCACCAAAAGCTTGGATGGCTTGGATGATTGCCAACAAAATGTCCTGGGATGTCCAGGATCATGATCATGTCAAGTTCATGAGCATCTTCACCAGCTCCAAGCCGCAGGTGCTAAAGAACGGATGTTCCCAGCGGTGGGTCACGGCCGAGGGACAAAAGGTAAAAATCGACCCTCAACAGCATCTCCCAAGCAGAGAGGTTCGGACGATCTGACCTTTGCCTCAGAGATGAGCGTTGATGTTACTACCACCAATCTTCAGCCGAAAACTTGGAACTGCAATAGCCAAGAAACCAGCTATAGTAGAAGAAGACTTTGAGAAAGTGGCCCCATTGCAGATGTGGCGTAACATGGCGTAACACTTGAAGGTTCCATTCTCCATTGTTTGCATGACTTGTAGAAATATGATCAAATATGTATAGTGATCGCACCTGTTACAAGATCCTTTCGGAAATCATCCCACGCGGGCGCCATGGCCGCCATGGCCACTGTGCCAAGGTGCTGCCCGTTGTCCAGAAGGCTTTGAGCTCGTGGACTAGCAGAACCTCCCATGGTCAGCAGAAAGAGGCCCAGGGGCATCAGCACTGCCACCTGAAGTGGTCGGCCAGTGGCGCATGAAAGATCCAAGAGTCCAAGAGCTGAAAAGGGAGTTGTGGCTGGTGTGTTTCGTTGTTCTTCATGTTTCTTGATGTTTCTTGAGTCAAAATATGTCAAAATGAAACACCCAGAACCGGATAAGTGAGCAACATCTCTGAGGTCGCGGCAACAGCAACTGGCAGAATGTAGGCCTTTAAATACACCACGATGCCACAAAATGCCGTGTAAACCAGAAGCGCTCCGGTGAGGAAACGAAATTTCCTCGGGTGATCAGAACGTCATCAGTGGCTCGTGCTTGTGACTCCAGTGGTTTCCTGTTCCCCCCCATTGCTGGCCAGGCAGGCCCATGTCAAGATTCGAAGAGACTCGGTGCTCATCCTCCTGGGCTGTAAGATTCAGCACACATTAGCAGCGGGAGAGGAAGGTCATCAGCTTAGGGGTCATTGGTCACCAATTCCTTAATGACGTACATGATGTACGGTACAGTAGGAGGTGAAAACGCAGATTTCGAACATGTTGCATGCTATGTGACTGTATAGATTCTGAGCTATGGCTCTGAGATTCTAACTGTCCGGCCTAACTAAAAAGCTTCTACAAAGTCCATCCAAAAGCTCAACAGCATCATCCCTTGGGGCCCCGGCCTCCACTGGACTATCCGTCATCGCGATCAGCGGCACGGCAAAAAGGCCGGTGCCCAAAGTACTGCCAGCGATCCAAAGTGGAAAATAGTTCAGCTGGGCATCGCTGCAAAAGCTGAAGAAAACCTCACAATGGCCGAATCCGGCCAGACCCAGACCTTCACTGGATTTCTGAATCCAATGGGCGACATGGACTGATGGGACTCTTTTCATAGACCAATTCCCAGGATGTGCTGTCAGTCCTGTCAGTCCACTGCAATCTCCAAGTTCCTTTGATATCTTTGATCCAGGGTAAGGGTCCGAGTCCAGATTCAGCACCCCCAACCATGGACACCGCCAAGATCGAAACTTTAGAATCACTTGAGCCTGACCAAAAGTACATGTGACATGTTATATGACATTGTTCAGATTCGCTAGGTCCTTTAGTACCCAATATTGACACTTTCAGGTTTGTTATGGGGTGCCAAAAGAACGCAGCGTGTTGAGAGCGGGTTTTGTCTTTCAGATCGACTATGACCAGGTCTAGTGGCCGTGTTGATGACGGCTGCAGTGAGACCTTCCATAGCTTTCATTAGCCCAACGGCACTGCCTCCGCGGCAATGGGTATGTTACAACCCGAGAGAAATCTACTTGAGGGATGATTATTGGGTATATATAGGATATATAAGATATATTATATAGGGTATCACATGTATCACTCCTATATACTCCTATCTTAATACACATCCTGTGTATCAGACCTGATCATGCTTCTTCCTTCCCATTTTGTGGGGTCGATCCGGGGTGGCGGAGTTTATCAGACCTCGCATGTTACAACGCTTTGATGCAGCTGCAAAGGAAAGTGGGATCATGTGGGATCCATGGTGAATGAGGTGACAACATGTGACAACCAAGAACTGGAACTCAATGATGATACCATAAAGTTTATAAAGTCTAGACACTCTTGGCTCGTGGCACTCTGCAAAGCCCCAGGGGCCCCAGTTTCCCATCACTCTCACTCTCCCAAAGGGAAGGATATCCGGTCAACCCGATCTTCGATTTCATTGAGATACTGTGCTTTCTGACTCAAAACAGATATCCACTCGATTTCACTTGTATGTATATGAAACTCAATATTTGACATGATATAGTTATTCTTCTATTATATATATACACATAATTTATCATAATTCTATTCCCAAAGGTGGCAAGGGAATAGGTGTGTTTGGGGCAACTGGAGACAAGCCCAAGTTCTGGAAACATCGCACCGGTGCGCCTTTGCTCTGCGGGAAGTTCTTCACGCTAGTGGAGATACCCGCATTGTCACAGAAGCTCATGCTGTGGCCAAAGATTGCAAATAGCACAATCCTTGGCCAACAGGTTTGTCTGAAAATAGTGAACCCACAATTCATTGGGAAGATTATATGGGTGTGTCTGAAAATAGTGAACCCAAAATTCGCTGGGAAATCATTTTCCCCATGAAAATCACCATATGCGAACACACCCTCATGATCCTCATAGCAAAGCCACATTGGGGTGGCAACATCAGGACCCCATTTGGTGCCAAAAAAAAATTGGAGCAAGTTGCACTTCTTTGAAAACAGGATGCCAATTTCATTATCCTCCTGATTGCAAGTTTGACATACCAGGAAGAAATTACTATGGTCGGTGAGAATGTCCACATTAATTTTGATGTGTTGTTTCAATGTGTTTTGTTTAATTTACTGGATTCATGTAATATGTTTCATAGTTGGAGATATCCAGGGTTTGCATATGCCCCAAGAATCAGTCCTTTCTTCCCAACGGTTTGTTCAGATGCAGTATGATACAGTATTTTTCCTCTCTTTTGGAAGTGTTTGCAAACATGTGCCGGCTTTTTGAGAGTCTCTCAACCAGGCGGGATCTACAGCGATGCAGGTCGCCAATATTGAGCCCCCAAATTGTATGGTTTAGTTCTGACACTCAAAACAATCCAAAACATTCGCCACTCATCGAGCAAAGCGGCATAGCAGCAAAGGGCACGTCGTGACCTTGGCTCTCCAGGATTTCCATGATTTCATCAGATAAATTCAATCGTCTACATTGGCCAGAATATTTTTCATGATTCAATCGCATTTAGAGAACTTTTACAGTAGCAATTAGACTTGCTCATGGATTCATAGATTCAATCTCCGAATTATCCAATGAAAACCATCTCCGAGTCTAGAGTCTAAAGTGAACTCCGAGCCACCCAGAGAGAGGAATATAAAGGCGCTGCTCGTAGCCAGAACCAATGTTCCCACGGCCACCGAAACGTGAGCTCCAAAGCGGTTGGTCGTGAAGCCTGCATCCTCAAAGCGTTGAATCGGCTGGTGATAAGTCAACCTATAGTTTTGCATTATATCTTATATATTAACATATAATGAAGTGTATATTATATATATGCACTATTAAAGTTATGTTTATACCAGTAGTACCGCACAAGGCGGTGGCAGAAGTTTCAAAAAAAAGGAAACCTATAGGAGAGGTTGGTTGTTGTGAGTCACGGATGGCAGAGCGAAGCCACTGATGGACCGACAGGTGGTTGAGGTCTCTTCTATCTCTCTCTTTCTTTCTCTTTCTCTGACTACCTACCTACCTACCTACCTACCTACCTATCTACCTATCTACCTATCTATCTACCTATCTACCTATCTACCTATCTACCTATCTACCTATCTACCTATCTACCTATCTACCTATCTACCTATCTACCTATCTACCTATCTACCTA
>Ga0126342_10002902_pt1 | contig 27571 bp, 25 predicted proteins | sample Cyp1metagenome_FD_92528 | JGI IMG/M metagenome (GOLD analysis project Ga0126342, IMG submission 92528) | Coral microbial communities from Lord Howe Island, Old Settlement Bay, Australia - Cyphastrea 1 metagenome | ecosystem: Host-associated > Invertebrates > Cnidaria > Coral ... | reverse complement strand
CGCGCGGACGGTTGCGGACGGTTGCGAACGGTTGCGACCGTGAACGCAACGTCGAGCGAACACACCCTCAACCCCCAGACCCCCAGAGTGAAACGGGAACCCTTGCTACGCATTCGGGAAAAAGGAAACAAGATTTGGATGTTGGAGTGGAAACTGGTAATCTAACATAGCTATGGAAATCACCATGATTTATAGGTAAATCCTTGAGCAAAATGGATCTAAATGGACAATTTTCCATAGCTATATTAATTTACTGGATGGTAGCAACTGGTTCGCCCAGCAAGGTCTGTCATCCATGGCACTACAATAGCCCTGCAGTCAAGCTGCTCGAATGCATTCCTTCAACGCGGCCAAAGACGCGTTGATCTTGGCACCCTCCTTCCTGAAGGTCAAGTAACACCCACGAAAGCCTACCATGTGTCGATAAATTTCCTAGGGAAACCATTGATTTTCCACATCTATGTTACTTCACCCAAAGTTATGGTTCGTCATTCAGAATCATTGCACATTTAATGAAGTAATTGAGGTTGGTAAGCAGGCATGGCATGTGCAAAATATGAGGCCCGACCTCCCCAAGGCGCTTTGGTAGAAACAGCTGTGCGATGTTGAGTGCAGATGCATGCAGCATTTGTGTCATGCCTCCTATGATAAATCATTGATCTCTACAGGATGCCCCCGAGTTATAAGCTGGTTGATAAGCACCATTAACTATAGTTATATCTACCATAAGACATAGAGTAAAGTACTCATTTCTCTGCTTGGCCTTCCTGGAACACATATGGGAACACCCAGCTCCCCATCAGCACCTTCGCTCAGCGTTGTGCTCTGCGTTGTCCTTAGAGATGAGGCATATCACCCCGTTAGGAAAGAACCCTGCCCATGTACACCTCCAATTTCAACAAACTCTCCCAAACAATCAGTCCCAATAAATCTCTCATTATAAATCCAATCTCACATAACCACCTACCTCCCAACAATTACCATAGAGCCTTCTTTCCAGCTCAGCCTAGGTTAGACTCTGCTCTGACATATTATACAATCAAACCATGCATTTAACAAAAATAAGTGCAAACTTGGTAACACTACACCAAACAATGGTACACTATACTTAAACAATAGTATACAATCACATTAACCAATATATGATATGTATATATATGCATATATATATATTAATTATATGTATATATATATATTACCCATATATTTAATCTCCATCATCCCATCATCTCATCCCACCACCCACCCACCGACCTACAAACGTCCGTCGTCGTCACCAGGGCACGATGCGATGCTCCGAGCCCGCGAGATCCACCAGGGTGATGCAGCCCTCCACCTCGCCGCTCTCCACGAAGATGCGACAGAGACTCGGCGTGGCGGCTGGGGAGATTTTCCCTCGGGGATGGATTTTCCAGGGGAAATTGTTTGAGTAATTTCTGGGAAAAATGGAGTTGAGATGATTTGAAATGATTTCATGAATTTCATGTACTATATTTGGCTTTTGCAGATGTGGTTTATATATTTTTGGGGGATTTGGGAGGGATGCAATGCAATCATAAACTTCGACTCGAGTGCTGCAGGTGCAGTAGCGGAAACAGCTGCCAAGTCGCGCATGTGACCGCGAAGACTGGTCGTGCACACCCGTGGCCGCTGTGGCACGTAACTTTCCTCCCATGATCAGCGCAGAAGCCACCATTGAATGGATCAGAACTGCCTTCCCACTGAGGGATACAGGTTATTATTATAAAGGGACTACATTGAACGTGAGAAATTTCTTCCAAAACATGATTGTTGAGGTAGGTATAATGTATATGCAAGCTGTTCTGATAAACAACAGAAGTAACAGTTTTGAGTCCACCATCATGGTGACCCCACCACTGACCTGCCAGCTCAATGAGGGCCAACAGTTCCATGGGATTTGATACCTGCGCTGACTGGCTGATGGATCTATTCCCACCAAAAAGGGCATGATATCTTTTTGGGAGGACTGGCAGTACAGATGTTTCCTTTGTTTCTTCTTCCCACTGTTATCAGTGCGTCCTAATGCCAAAAAAACATCAAAAGCACGACATCTATACCTCCAAATCATACCAAATAATTGCTAAACACATCAAAAACACGACTTCTATACCTCCAAATCATACCAAATAATTCAACTTAGATCCATGACCTGTGAACCTTCTTCGATGTTATGATTTTTGTCAGTAAAGTCCATATATGAAGGACTGGCACTGAGCCGCACCTCCACTTCGACACAAGGAAATGGATGGACAGAACCTCAGCTTTTGACCCCTGCAGGACTCATTGGTTGAATTTCTTCAAACAAAACATTTTGAAGAGCCACTCTAACAAAAGTAGATGAAGTCTTTCTGCGATTCTTGGGTTTTGTGGCAGGTGAGGCACAAAATCAAACCAACACCTCTCTGGAAGCATCTTTCTGAAAGCCAGAAAGAATTAACACGTTGGTATGAACGTCGGGGGGGAAAACGAAACGAGTAACTATGAGTACCCTCTGGTAAACTTAGCTATGGAAAATGGCCCATTTATAGTGAAATTTCCCATGAACAATTGAGATTTTCCATAGCTATGTTAGTTTACCAGAGGGTACATGAAAGTGACTTGGTCGTTTGTGTGGGATCATCATGATGAACAGGGACCCAGCCAACCACCAAACATCGCTCCAAGCGTCCATCTTGAGCCGTGGTGAGCTGACAAGGAGCGCCCTGATTCAACATGTCGAAGCAGTTCTCCCCGAAGAGTTCAATAAAACTCACCTGAGCTTACAAGTATATCTGAAAGCCAAAGCAGGGGTCAAACAACTATGCTGGACCTGATATGGCAAACCTGATTAATCGTCAAAGTGGTTCGTTGTTGCATAGTCGTCGTATCTGCCAGAATCTGCCAGTGCGTTCCCTGTTCCATCGGTTTTTCGCTTTTCTGCCTGAGTGACAGTCACAGTTTGCCCAGCGATACCCGAAAAAATATCGTCTGCTGCTTGTTCGTAGATGGAACCTCTGCATGGCAATAGGCGATCTGGGGTAATCAAGGATGTCAAGAGAAAGGTGAGGTCAATAGGACTATATGACTAAAGTTGTTTCTTGACATGTTTTTTTGCAGGTAGAAGCCGGCATCTTGCAATGTCAAGGTGAACTTGGCAAGTGACTGACCAACCGTTGAATTCAAACAATCAAACATCTCTCAAACAGTAATCGATATGTTCATATAGCTCACCCTGAGACAAATCTGCATCCACCAGCATTTGAACCACTTCAAGCCAGGAGTCGCATAGTGTAGGTTTTTCCACTTCCAGTCTGACCATACCTTGGTCAGTCAGCAATACACCATCCACCAACATCCCCAAAGAATTTGTTGTCCCAAATTTTGATCATGTAGGTCCTACATGATCAAAATTTGGGACAACAAATTGTGAAATAGGACCACAGGGCAATATACAGTACATATTGTGTATATATATATATACATATATATACCATTATCATTGTGCACCATATGTCGGTCCACATCATGCAACATATCCTTCCAAGACAAAACGTCCATCCTCCCCACTTGGGGGATCATCCCAACAACTGATCAATAGCCCTGGCGAGTCGTCATCCCTTAAATATCTGAGTGAAAACTATGGTTATTGACATTTTATCACTACATTTTACTAAATGATACTATAGATGGAATGTGGCTCAATATCCATCCACACCGTGCCACACCCCAACAATTCCAACAGGCAACAACATCTCTGATTCACATCTCAACAAGTCAAAACCTTTGGTCCCCTGGTGAAAAATAGATGGGAAATGGATCTTCATCCCCCCAAACAACATGGTATAATATATAGCTTTTCATCATGCCCATCCCATCCCCCACATCCCAACCATAGCCGGGCCACATCATCACCGTCCCCTGCTTCCCCTCCAGCGCGTCCAGCACCAGCTGCCGCGCCGTGCCCTCGTAGACCTCCGCGTTGTTGGCCGACTCCCCAAAGGTGTCGTCGAAGGCGAAGTCGTGGTGGTTCATAAACCTGGAATGATGGGAAAACCCAGCTCTGATGATGGAGAGAATGATTGGAGAATGATGGGATTAAACCCATCTTGGAACAGGTACATTTCAACACCAGCAAACTTCAAATGTTCTACTTGTATGTTGTGGTTCTATCAGCACCTGGGGACCCCATCCTTGATCCACCACCAAACAGTGGTGGTTGGCGCTGGCACTTTCCGTTGGTCCCAGCAGCAATTTCACCATGTCCGGGTGCATGCGGGCATCGTGGACGACGAGTCGACCATCCAGGCAGGTGATGGCATCAAACTCTCCTGCGGGTGGCGACATGTCTGGCCTGTTGTGTCTTAAGCTTCACCATGTTTCAACCTCCCCAAGCCATAACCATAACCCTCCAAACCATTGTGGCAAAAATATGCATCTCCAAAGTGGCTGTGATGAAAATATCGCAATTGTTGTTTTCCCGATACTTTCTGAAGTAGAATGATTGCATCACCAGATGGTGGCTTTGGATGGCTTTGGGGCCGTTGGGATCCCTCATGCCATGAGATATGCAGGGTGCAGTGATGCGCCTCCAAAACAGAACCCATCAGTCAGCTGTCTCCCCAACAGGTAAACAAACACCCGTAAATGGAACATGAAGCAATTTGCAAGCCAATGATTTCCCTATTGGATATGTGCCAACATGGGGTGACATGGGCATGCGGCATCTCCTACTATATACTGTTTCACTTGAGGGGCTTTGTGCCCACAAGATTGCTTCAATCTCTTCTACAGCACGCAGTTCTCCTTGCTCAATCTCATGGCTGAAGATCGGTCTCTTGCGAACCTTAGATGGTTCAAACCAACTTCAAAAACCTCGAGTGCCCAGGCTTATCCAGAAACAACTAGAACAAAATCACTATCGCTATAGCATGCTATAGCAACTGTTCACGAAAACAGCTACCCTCTGCTAAACTAACATAGCTATAGAACATGGCCATTTATAGTGGGTTTTCCCATTAAACATGGTGATTTTCCAGTTCGTTATGTGATGAAACCGGTGGAACCACCCCGAGATTCCCACGAAAATCAGCTGCAGCCGTGCCACGCACACGCGCACGCCCCGTCCGCTGTCCGCCTCGCCCAGCCGACCGCCGTCCGGTGCTGCGAAGGGTGCGGCGCGGAAGCGCTGCGCGGCGGCCTGCGGGCTATCATTGAAGCTGATTGGTCTTGACATGTCTTGATAACTTTTCAATTTTTTCTTCTTGTTCTTCTGTGTTCTTCTGTTCTTGTGATTATTTGTGAAGTTTCTGGTTTGCTCTTGATGTTGATTCTGATGTTATTGCCATTGTTGATGATGACGACGATGACGAGGATGATTGATGTTGCTATTCCCCCAAGGCACCTCAAAAATGGCCCGATGCTCCCGTCGCGATGACCTGTCACCGCGGAATGTTTTGCAGCTGTTTCTGTTTCTGGCAAAGAACTGAAGGAGGTCAGGTTGTGAAAAAAATAACCCCACTTGGGTATACTTGGCTAAGGCCTCATCTTAGAACTTAGAACATCTAATATCATCTAATCCACTGTATCATGGCGTGCATCTCCATATGGATATGGCCTCTTATCAGCATTTCGCACCAACGGTCCGGACTCAGCATTCCCCATTGCTCATCCGGTCAGCGGGCAGAAAAAAAAGATAAATGGTGCAGGCTGACTTTCTTTGGGGCTAGGTCACCATCTTCTCGGTTTGGGACGTGGTTGACAGCAGCATAACCAAATTCATTGGGATGTTGGGAACTGGACATTTGGACTGGTCAGGGTAGTCCATATTTTGTTGTCTAACAAGAAAGTCACAGGTGGGTTGGATTGAGTCAGTGGCACAGTCTCGTCAGGATTTGCTTGGGTTGGCTCATGCATTGTTGCTGCTTGCCATCAAGCACAGATTCCTCTGTCTTGCCCTGCAAGAAGGTCACGTGACATGTTAAAGCCAAACAAATTAAGCTCTTGAAGCAGCGGAGCATAAAGTACCGTGCAAAGTCGCCTGGTGAAAGAACACTAAGTACAGCAACCCCAGGCAAACAAACATGAACATGATGATTTCTGCTTATCAAAAAAAAATCATTAAATTACGGATTTTCATGTTTCAACATCTCAAACCTGTGCTTGGGGAAAATCGATTTGTATTCCTTCCCTAGCGATTAACCAAAGAAATAATTTCGAGGCACCCACACTGGCACAACACTTCCGCTGCTTCTCCCACTTTTTGTTCACCCTCTGGATTTCCAGAGTGAGCTGCAAGATGCACCAAACACCAACATCCTCCGAAGTGTAGCCAGAACTAAGTCTATTTGGAATATTGGGGCTGGTCGTTCTGATGTCTTTTGGGTATTGTTCAAATAGGATACAATCGGATGATTAAATCGGTTCATTCTCAAAATTTACAAAGTATGACTAAGTCACTTCAATCCGAAAAACACCAACAACACGTCGATAATTCGTTTTCTTTTCGCAAGAAATGACCCATAGCCGGCCACTTTCCCAAGATCTGGCGTCACGCGTCATCCTGGCGGCGTTTCAAGAGCTGGGCGTGTTGCACCTGCAGCTGGTGATATCTCAAACCCAACTCATGGAAACACGAGGCCATCAACGTCTCCTAGCGCGGCCGTTGGTATGTGAGGTATCGAAGGGGGGGATGGGGTGGCCTTCTAAGGGGGTTGGATTGATCGATGATGATGTTGATTGATGAAAGGTGGAGATGGTGAAGAAGGGACTCAATGGAGAGTTGCTGGTAGATCATGGTGGTTTTGGGGCTGTTCCCAGGTTTGGAACACATCTTGCCAACAGGAGCATGAAGCTCCCAATGCCCCCTCAACTATTTGAAGAAGCCAAAATCAACTTGCACATCTTCTCCCATCTTCTCCCATCTTCTCCCATCTTCTCCCATCTTCTCCCATCTTCTCCGATCTTCCAGCACCAAATGTTGTTTGTTTTGTATCAGGATCATGCCTAATGTGATGCCCGTCCCAATCAAACCAAATTGTTGAAGGCTTACATACAAAACCCACCAAACAATAAAATGAGATCACTACAGATCACCTGTACATATAAAGCCTATAAATTCAATGTTGACAGGTTTATCAACCTCATACATAGTGGGCTAAACTCATGGTTTTCTATACATTGACATCAGTAACTCACTTATCCTTTGAACCCATGGACGCTGCCACCGTAGCACGTCCTGGGCTTTGAGCGTGTCACTCTCGGCCTGGCTGCGCCAGTTGAAGACCTGAAGCTCGCGCTCGCGCAGGGCCACCTGCCGTGACACGGGCTGAAATCCACGGAAGTGGGAAAGAAAACTACCCTCTGGTAAATAAACATAGACCCTGAAAATCACCAATTGTTAGAGGAAACTAATCTTCCAACCCCTATCTGCCAGGGTCTATGTTAATTTACCAGAGGGTACTAATATATTCCCACTTGGGGATTAATTGGGAATCAATGATGATAGATATGTATATCATTGCCTGATAAGATTGTAATAATGTTTGATTAAATCAGAACAGATTATGATAATTAATGATGGTACAGATACCTATAACAATCATTATTATAACCAGCAAAACTGAAGAAAGATGCAAAATAACAAGATTTGTTTTGCTTTTCCTGGCTGGAACTCATGTTTTAGAGATAGAGTCGATGGCTGGTCACAAAGTGGAAATCACGCGGTTCAACAGTTGATCCCCGCACCTACAACGTAAAACCTTTGGTGGACCATTCGTAGAACCCCGCAAACAAAAGCAATAAAGCTCATCCACCCACTCATTACCTTCCTTTATCTCTCAAAAAATGCTCAGGACAACAATGTCCTTTTTGAAATAAAAAGTGGGGTCGACGGTCGGTTTGGAATATCATTTGTTATCATTTACATTCATTTACCTGCTCATATGGGAGACACCTCTTTTTTAAGCAACCAACCAATGGGATTTTAGGACCTATGGTATCTTAGCAGTTTGATGTTTTTTTTAAATATCATTATCCCATACATATCCCACAAAATATAATTTCCTTGTATGGTTATGAGTTCTGAGTCGAAACTGGCCCAGCTACCCTTAAAAAGCAGGTTACTAGATATTTATTCCCCAAAATCTGATAAATAATCGGTTTTGACCCATCCCCATATATAACTTGTGGATACCTTTGGACATGTTCAGGATATCTCCTTAGGGTTAACCATCTGGTTATTTAACATAGCGAACTGGAAAATCCATTATAAATGGAACTTTATGGCTGGGAAAATCATCTGTTTCTATGGGTTATTTTCCATAGCTATGTTAAATAACCAGAGTGCAACCATCAATGCCCACCTGCGACTGCAGTTCTCGGTTGGCCGCCAGCAGTTTCTCCCTCTCCTCCGTTGGCAGCTGCCCCGCCAGTGGCACCGCCAGCACCGGCGTTGGCGCCGGCGCCGCGGAGGGGGCGGCGGAAGGGGCTGCGGCGGCGCGGCTGGCGGACTTCTCCTTGGTTTGGCAGGTTTTCCATATAACAACTGTTGCTTAAAGAGTTGAAATCACAGATGTTTTAACTTGGATGGCTATAGATTGCTATAGATTGGGGTAACCTTTTTTCTAACGCACAAGTTGGTGGTGTTGAGTTTGTGTATGACTTTGTTGATGGATATAGGCTAAAACATGACTAAACCAATGAACCAACCAAGCTAAGGTTTATCTGGTTCAGTGGTACCTCCTCTCAAGGAATGTGTGAGGAGAAACATGTTCAAGATTCATTTGTTGACAAGAAGTCCAGTCCCATGGTTCCAAGAGCCGAAACTTAACATAGGAAAACACAAACAAATAATTTTCAGAGGCTTTCTATGCGTCCAAGTACTGTAATTATGCATCTCTCTTTTTGCCATGCTTTCATCTGCCACATGCATGTAACGATTGGAAGAAATCCCGTCATGTCAAAAAACATTTCAAAACGGGCCGGTGGTGAACCACCCAACCTGACAAGTTGCGGACATGCGTGAGCTACTGTGCCATCCAAACATTAAAATACCTCTGCATAAAAATATGGAGGTTTCCTAAAATAAGGGTACCCCCAAATCATCCAAAATTAGAGAATTTTAGTGGGGTAACCTACGGTTTTGTGGATCACCCATTTCAAAAAAAAACAAAGAGCCAAGGCCACCTGAGCCATGCATATACCCTTATCCCATCCATCACAACCAACCAACAAAGGGTACCCCCTAGAAATCATGGAGTAGCCCGTTTGCAAATGATTGATCTGTGAAACATTGTGTTTTTGCAGATTGGCTCGTTAGTTTACTGAAGGGCATCCCTCATCCCCACAATCCCCACCACCATTCTATGGAAAATTATGGACATTTTAATATGACTTTGACTAAGAACACCGTTTAAACAAAAAGGGTGATAAGCAACCCATGCTATCAAACACCGCCAACCAACAATAATGGGTCTTCCCCATCCCACCTATGGGAGATGGCATCATGTGAGGAAAAACATACTAAAAACATACCAATTTGATGGTGATTTCATCCTTTCACAATCATTTCGATGGGTCTAAGCACCATCCCCACCATCCAACCAGCATCCCACATTTTGGCTGGTTAAGTGAGATAAATCATGTCAGATCCCCATGTTTGTTGCCTAAAACCATGCTCTTAAGACACATTTTCCCTACCCCACCAGGTATCGACTATTAATCATCATTTAAATGTGCTTTTTTCCCATTTCACTTTCATTAATTTAGATGGGCTAAAAAAAAATCCCCACTATTCCCCCCCCTTTTCCCTACCCATTTAATGGTATGAATCCCATTTCACCTTCATCTATAGATGGGCTTTTAAAAAAAGTCCTCAGCATTTCCCCAAACCATCCAAGCTTCATCTATAGAATCTATGGTCTATGGCATTTAAAAAACAGCGTTTCCCTAAACCATCCAGGCTTTAAAACAAAAAATCTCCAGCATTTCCCCCTTTTCATGCCTTTTCCCCACCAACCCCAAGGTCTTCCCCAAATCCAGGCGTCCAACTCGGCCTGCAGCAGCTTCACCTGCATCTGCGCTTGATCCCGCTGCAGGGAGACCTGCGCCACGTCGTCCCGCAGCTGCGCCAGGCGCCCGTGCAGGTGCTCCATGGTGCCGCTGCCGGCCTGGAACGAAACGGTGGGGTCCTGGGGATCCCATGGGGATCCCATGGGATGGAAAGGTGGTGAATTGCTGAGAAAATGATGGAAAATGATGGAAAACATGAAGAAAGACCTGGTGTTTTTCCGAAAAATAGGAGAAGTCGAGATGAACACATTGATGATTTGGTGATTTGAACAACATCCACTGTAGTTTTGGGGAGAAGAATAGGACAATCATCTGAAGCTTGGACTTTTTCAATGGTCAGGAGTAGGTGTCCCATCTTCAAGAATGATCCCACTAGGGGCCTGGAACTTGGCAAGTTTCGGGATAGGAATGTGGCCGAATGTGGCATGACACATAACTTACCCTTCAGTATAATCATACTGTAGGCAATGGAAAATCCATCATGTATAGATGATTTCCCCCTTGAAGCCTCCATTTGAATGGAGGTTTTCTTGTTGCCACGGCCTTTTTTTTAACCCTTGGCTCCCCACGCCCGGATCAAGAGCCTTGTTGGAAGAAGAGATCTCATCCAGCTGCTTTCGCAGTTCTTCCTTCTCTCGCTTCCACACTTGACACTCCTTCGACAAAGGTGGCAACATGTGGCAACTGTCTTGGTATGCCATGGATCCATGGATGTGCTCGGAGCTATTTGTGTAAACCAACCCACATGCAAAGGATCATGGTGACTCTACCCTACTGAAAACCTGTTCACTCCCTCCCTCACCTGCCTTTCCACCAAAAAAAACTGAATCGTTTTCTCCACCCTTCATTTTTCCCTCAGAATCTTCCCACCCCATCCGCCCTGATTACATAATCTCCTCCAGGCGTTTCTTGAAGATCTCCAGCTGCGAGTGCAACTTCTGCGCCTCCTGCGCCTGAACCTTTAGCAGCTCCAACTCTTCACGCAGCCGCTCCAGTTCCAAATCCTTCTGCCGCAGCTCACCCTGACGACCTGGGAGCTGCTGGATGGAGAGTCCAGTGGAGGTTTGGGGAAAGAACTGGTTGGATGGGTTCTGAATGGTCAAACCCAAATATATGAAGCTTTTGGTAGTTTTTTGTTGGGTTTTGCCATGGCCAAATTTGAATGAAGCAATCATTCCTGTTTCAAATCGTTGAGGCCCTCCCAAAGCCCAGTAGCTGGAGATCTCTTCGTCCAACTTCCTAAGCACAATGGCGCTGATGGGGGAGGCCTAAGGGACCTTGGACCGTCAGAAAATCCTGGCAGAGATGTGCTCAAACCAATCAGAAAAAGCCAAATTGAAAGTATTTCTTGCCGATTTCCGGCAAGCACAGATAATCTATATAGTTTGATATCCTAATTTGCCGCATTAGCCAATGACTCTCAACTACAATCTAAACACAACATCCCAATAGTCCATTTACCCTAGGTAATTAATTGACTATCATCAACTAACAATCATCACTCCACCCACTGAAATAATACTTAATTCAGGTCAACTAATTCAAGTCCACCAGTCAGTTCTTAACAATCTCCGTTCAACTAACTATAGGTTAAATCCCATTATACTTCCCATGTTTGGTTAGTGAAATCCCATTGAAACCATCATCTTTCACTGGATTCATCCAAAATCAACTGCCAGTAACATCAATAGAAAGTAAATTTTCCCCATATTTTCTCCATATTTACCCATGATTATCCCATCATTCAACAGCTATTAGTGACTCTATCCCCACAACCGTTGCGCTGTCACCGTCTTCCCCGTGGCCCGTTGCCAGGCGGCATCTCCAGCACGGCGCGCTGCTCCTCCCGCAGCCGATCTTGCGCCTCCTCGGCTACGCGCAGCTCTGCACGGGCCAGGCGCTCCTTCTCCTGGCGTCAGCGGTGGCGGCTGTAGCCCTTGGGAATGGGATAACTCCTGCAACTGGGTGGTTAAGTGGTATATGAGACATGTAAATGTTATATGAGTTATGTATAGCACTTTTTGTAAGCGATGGTGTGAACTGTTGAGGGCCATAACTGTAAGGAAAACTCAGATTTCATTGGTTTTCGTGAACCAAAATAGTATTGATTAGTTTCCAGTGTCATCAAACATGGCGGTTGCATGGAAATCCCCAAGCTAAAAGGATGTTTATAGTTTATAGCTGGAGAAATCATCCATGAATGGGGGGATTTTCCATTGCGAGGTCTGATTGCTGGAGGGTATTGATTTGTAATGCTGGTAGATGTATACAAAACTGTAGTGATGTGCATGTTCAACAAATCGAAGACTCACGGCAAGAGGATGTCTTGAACTTTGCAAAAAACAAAAAATCCATACAGCATGGCCCCAGGGCGTGACGATAACGCTTCGCTCCTGTGCTTCGACCCTCTTGTTGCGTTCCACCTCCAAATCCGAGAGTAGCTTTTGCCGCTCGTCTTCCCAGCGCTCCTGCACTGTGGAAATCGTGGCATAAGTTGGAAGAGATTTCTGGGTTTGTCTATCCCAAAAAGTTGATGGTTAATCATCATTTATCCCATTTATCCCCATTATATCCCGTTATCCCAGGGTAAATCTCCTGCAACCTGCTGGGGTCTCGCACCCAAATGACCACTTCATCCCGAAATAAATGTCCTTGAACTCTTGCAACATCATCTCAGTAAGTTTTCGATTGTAGTTCCATGTAGTTCCCTTACAAGATCAGTGAGTCAGTTATCGGTGTGACAAGCTGCAGATCTTTCCACATCCAGCATCCCATCCTCCACAGCGTGGTGCCCCCTATAGATAACTAAGTTCTTTTTGGGCTGCTGAGACTATCTCGTGCCATTGTATTCGACCAATCCATCATATCTATGAAGTTACAAACATCACTTACCATCACTTAGACATGTATAAATAATTCTGGATACATCTATAATCTATATAGTAATATAGTATAACTTATACAGTATACATTTGAGATATTTTTAAGATACATTGAGTAGATATATCCTGGATATCCTCTCCACCTCCCAACTAACGATGCACCAGCCGTCCTGATCTTCCTTCACTGCGATGTAATGCTCCTTGAGCCTCCGGAAACGCGTCTCGGCGTCCAAGCCGACTTCCAGAAAGTCTGGGAGCTCCGAAGTTCCTCCGGAGGGTGTGATCCAAAATGTGGCTGGCAAGGGGAAATCCCTCTAGAAACAACTGGGAAAATCATTGGAAGATATGAAAAACAGATGGAAAATCCATGGAAATCCCATTCTCTCTGGAAGTAAGTTTGAAGGATAAAATCAGGGTACAAATTGGGAAATTTCCGGCACGCCATGTTTGAAGGCAGGAGGGTATATATTGTTTAAATCAACATTGTTCTTCCTGACCAAGAAGGGTGGACACACATAAAAGACCCATGACCCAAATGATCTAAGTGAGTGAGATTTTGGCCAAGTCTCTCGGCGCCATACTCCCGAAGTGGCTGGAGACGCGCCCCGCATCCGGCGTGTCATGCGGGGTATCGCCAGGTTCCTCGCTGAAACGTTCCGCCAGGTGCATGATCCTGGGACAGCTGCAGGTGGAGAGTACATCCGAGCCCCAGGTGGCCGGTGAAAGTCCTGGATTGATCTCGTTGTTCCCCCGTTTGATATATGAAATACCTTTCTAGAAAACCATGGTTATCATGGTTTCTTGTTGGGAATTTCGACCTAACTATCTGATTACTATTTGGGACCATTGAATGGGGGTGTAACAAAGAGGGGGATGGGGCATGGGATTAACTTCCTGGGATTTGGAGGCCATCGCCAAGGAAAACGTTTGCTGAAGTTTGGAACAGTGCCAGGTAGTCCATAATAGTCCAGACTATTAATCCAGAGTAGTCATGATAATAAAAACCCAATAGTAATAATTAATAATAATCACCAATAATCCATAGTCATGTTTTCTGTTCTTGGCCCGGTTCTCACTTCTCATGTCTTCCCCCCGCGCAACACGGTACATCTCACCGAACATCTCACCGAGACGCTGCTGCGCGCTGCTGCTGCTCAGATCTTGACAGATCTGCACATACTTGGTGCGCTTTGGAAAATCATTGTCCAACGTTGCCCAAATCCTCAGCGCTGAAGGTCGGTTGAAAAAGGCGGCTGGGAGGTTGGGCTTAGGATGTTTACAGTGCCAGAAAATGCCAGGGGTATTGTCTCGCCATGCGGTTTTTGCAGGTGATGGTTGAAATTACTCTTGCAAGTGCTCTAGTCGATCCAGGTGATTCAATGGTGAGACGTGCCAATTTCCAGACTAACAACTAACCCAAACAAAATCTGTGTTAAGGACCTCCATTGTTGTTCAACGTCATGTAAGATTTTGTTCAAGGCGCTAGTCACTATCGGTCTCAAGTGAACATAGTGGAACCGCAATAAGCTACATGTGACACGTGTTGCTTTGTCAATTGTATTAAATGCATAAGCTCAAGACAGAACAATAGGTCATCATGAACGAAAATACAAACATTCATATTGAACCCCTTATTTCTATAGCCAAGCGTTCATTGCAAAAAAATGATTCTCCACATGTATAAGTCCACCCTCTGGAAACCAAAACATGACAATGGAACACCAGGTTGTTTGATGGCTAACATCGACACATATCGACACATAGACAACCATACACACAAAGGATCGTTTTTTTTTAATCACCAAAAGGTCAGATTGTGGATTGATTGAAATCACCCCTATTTCATCCCATGTCAGTTTGCTAAAAACCATTGATTGATAATCAAAGCTTACTACTATCATGAAGCATCAAAGACCCCACCATGTAAACCTATGTAAACCTATTATACCACAGTATGAAATTAATTACACATAGAACAACATGATAAAAGCACTTATGCAACAACTAAAAGAACGTTTCCCAGCCCACTATGCATCACCTTAAAACCATTGTATACCCAAACTGTAGAACCACTATACCAAACATTAGACATCGAACAACTATTATAAACCAAATGAATGTAATTATAGACTATTACAACTATTCTACAACCACTATACCAAACATTGTATGTATCATATTAATATAATGTATTGTAAATCAAGTGAAAACAAGTATAAGTTATTACAATTAGTAACTCGTACAAAACCACAAAACCAAACATCTCTTTCACCATTTTCAATAAGTAATGACATACGAATCAATATTTATCAACAATAAATCACAATTTGTAAGGTTTTGTATTTAATCCATAAATCAACATATATAGATCACCATAATCTATGAATAGCCTAGAAATCAACAACAAATCACAATTTTCAATATGTAATTAATAGTAACTAAAATATGAATCAATATAAATCAACAATAAATCAATATAAATCAATGAAATGTCAATATAAGTCAATATAAACCATATTAAATTACATGAAATCACCCATTGTTTAACAGGCAACTCATGGTTTTTCATCAGCCATCAGCCAAGCATCACGAGCTCCCCCAGCTGCAACGTGCTGCGAGTCTCTGCCACGCCTCTCCGGAAGCGCCGCTCCAGACCGCGCCGCAGGAGGCCCAGCGCGTCGTCGTCCGTGGCGGAGAAGTCCTATAGGGCGGGGCTGGGAATGGCTCAATGATGGCACGATTTTGATAGCTAAGATGATGAAAATTGGCATCCAATTATAACTATCAATAGATATTCACATATAATTATCATCATGGCTCAATGATTGATGATGATACAATGCTGTACATATATATATATATATATATGTGAATATGCTAAAAAAATTGGCTGATGTAATGATGTTTATAACTATAGCTAATCATAATATTATAGCTAAGATATGAACAAATAACAGCCCCCATCAATATGATGATAGCTGATAATAATATTTTTTTACCAAATCAAGAGCTATTAATGATGGATTTCTACAAGAACCAGGGTTGGAACACATACCACCAAAGTTGGGCTTTCAAATTCTCATACGTAAGATTCGGAGAGCGTTCCGTGCCATAGTTTTGTAGGGTTTCCCTTCATTCAATAAAAGCACTGGATCGGAAATGGGGGACCCCTATAGCCTATACCCTGTCAAAAATTGACATCTTACGGACCAGTCAGTCAATGGGCCCTCAAGCCTACGAGGTGCCTTTTTTGCTTACTGCAACTGGCAACATCCATGAACCATGACGCTACCTACCCTTTGGTAATTCACCATAGCTATTGAAAATGGCCCATGTATAGTTGCTTAAAGATTGTATTTCTACAGCCTTGTCAGTCTACCAGAGGGTATCTGAGAAGAGGATGTCTGGCTTCCAGTTGTTGCATTGTAACTTGGTTGCATTGGTGTGACACATCCAATAAGATTCCTCAAGCTAGCAAGCTAGCGGCAAGTAGCAGCAGTGCAAATGACAACCCGCATATCTTCAGTATTGGCAGGTGTGTGTGTCTCATAATCTCGAGATATCTCGAGTGAAACCACCTGTTTCCAAAACCTGGTCGCTGCACTCGGGCTTTGCATACCCCCTGGGCTGATAAAGATCTCAACATCAACCGTATCTTCGTATGTTTCAAATCTTCGACGTTCTCTTGACATATCTGATGGATTCACCGGTTGTGTTATGGAAACGCTCAATCATAAGGACCAACCAATTAGCCAATTCTCAAACTATGCAATCAAATATATCTCAACCATTCCATCCATATTTCAATATATTCCACATTACCAACGTGGTTTCCATCATGTTTCCATGGTTTTTCCATCATTTTCCATGTTTTTTCCATCATTTTCCATGGTTTTTTCCATGGTTTTTCCCCATGTTTTCCCAAGTTTTTGATCCCCCACCCCCCAAAATCTCCGCAGATCTCCCCCGGTCTCCTCCGGGTTGATGTCCCGCATGACCGACAGCAGGATCTCTCCATCGGCCAAGTCCCGGAGGCCGCGCACCGGGTGGGGGACCACCTGGGAGGCAAAAATGGCACCTGGTGAAGCACCGAAATTCATACAATGTGAGGCCCCCAAGATAGCTAAGTTGGTGAACATAACTCCAATAACTATGGTTTATGGTACTTATAACATCTTATAACTATAGTTACTGGGGCTTATAAAGCAACTTATAACTGGGGGGCCTCACATTGTAGAAATTTCGTGGATTTTTCCCCATGAAACATGGTGAATCTTTCCATAGTTATGTTAGTTCCAGAGGGTATCCAATCTAATCTGGTTGGTGGTCGAGCCACCTAAGAGGAAATATTCTCAAAACAATATCATGCCATGAATCTATGGACTCGCCATGACTCGACCACCAAGGCACTCCCAAGGCATTGACCCATTCCAGCAACGCAGCCTCCATGGCGCCATGGAAACGCAGCGACTGAGGACACCAAAGGGTGGCACCCGTCCCCAGGGGCTGCTAATGTTTGCAACTTATTAATGGATAATAGACATGGATATAGTATGAATGGATAATGAGAACGGATAGATGTAAATATGAATGGGTACAAGTGCATGATGTGGTGTCTAGATATGTGTGGGGTATTGATATGCATTTATGACGGCTTTCTTACATGTAACAAGGAAGGCTCAGGCAGATTCCAATAGGGACTCTGGCATGTTTTTCTTCCCTTGCCATCACTTTTTCAGTTGGGTTGTGCCCAGCGTGCTTGACTCCAGCCGTCACTCCGTTTGGTGCGTAGTTGGGTATGAGAGGCTTCAACCAGTGCAGCAGGCACAGTCTGGCTGTGTCAGCTATTTGTTTCTAAGGGTTTCTTTCACCCTGATCCGAGCAAAAGCAAGGCTGCAAGGCAAAAAAAGTGTGTTCCGAGCCCATTCACGATGAAACTGCATGAAACTACCAAGAAAATGAATCACCAGATGCCAAGAAAAGACAAGGTGAATAGAAACTTGGCGCTGAGCGTTCACTATTTAATTTGCCAACTGACCCACAAGTCAATGACCCTTCACCATTTAGCCCCCTTTCGCCGCCATTAAATCATGGACATGAACAATCCAAAAAGCACAGAAAAACCCAACCTCCATGTAGCCAACAACCCCAGGAACCTATAAATCACCATAAATCACCATAAATAACCATAAATCGTCATAAATCACCATCTAATCACCATATAAATGGTGATCAAGACCCCATAACTCGCTCACCAGCGGTCGTGGGGTTGGGTACCAATTTCTTCAGCTCCAAAGAGTCCACGTTTCTCAGCAATACATCCAGGGCCTGGGGCCGTAATGGGTCGTACACAGCAAACATTCTGTTCAGCATAAGGATTCTCAATGATTGAAGTGATGTAAGGAGGTTGCATATAGATGTATATAATTATATAGGTGGTATTGAACCCATCTCATACAACAGCTTATGGCTTGTATGAAACAGCATTAAAATCCATAGATTTCTCATCTGGAGCTTAAGAGCTTTGAGGCGTAGCCCTTGATGGACTCTAAGCTTTGCACTTTGAAGGTCGCAGCCAAATAACTGTGATGCCGATGCCTTTCAACGGCAGAGCAGCTGACTCGAATAGAAAAACATCATCGGAAAACCCATGGGAAAACCCCTGATCCATACCCATGCAGGCTTGTTTCTAGAAGTTTGGAACCCCAAAATCAGCTGATTCTTCATCATGTTTCCAAATGATAACATATAAACACATTTGGGGGTATCCACAGCTGCACCTTCGATGGGCATTCCGGGACTTGAAGACAATCCGGCCTCAGTGCGAAGCCAACAAACGGAAAGCTGGGGGATTTGTTTCTGCGATCATGATAATCATGTTTAACATTGTTTAACATTGTTTAACTACCAAATCTTACTGAGATGATGCCCTATCTACAATCTCAATCTCATGGTTGAAGCCATGCACAATGTCGAAACCCTACCATCAACTAATCTATGATAATCATTGATAATCTCCAATCTCATGATAATGTTCCTATGAAATTCGCATTCGCCACCCGCCAAGATACCCAGGATGTTCTGCTCATCAGCCAAGGCCTGCCGTTTTTCATCGGAAAAAATGACCTGGAAGGGCCCACACAACCACAAAGTTTTTCATGTTGAAATGTGATTTAAAAAATAATCAGGGAATCATCCTGCTTTCCCATGTTGAAAACGGCAATGAAAACCACCTGTCTTGGAGGTGATCTGGTTATATAAGTTGTAAGTTATGAGTTATCCCAATTCTACGCGAAACTAGAATGAACTATCATGAAATATCGAAAATGCTGCAACATAAATCACGTCCCCAGCCAACATGTCATTTCTAAGTTGAAAAGCGGCAGCAACTATCTATCCCCAGAGCCTGGCACGCTGCTGGAACACGACTATCGCACACAACCTTGCCGAGTTGAGATGGGCGAACCAACAAAACAACATCTACACTGTAACTGTGGCCATCTAGCAGAAAGATCATCAACTACCATCAACTATACCATCAACTATTACAAGAAGTAACATCAACTACCGTGAATTGCAGCATATTGCAGCACCCAGAATTCCATACAGTGCAGCTACAACGTCGAACTGTTCCAAAGTGAAACGCGGAAACTTGCTTCCCGATGGCTCCCAACAACGAAGCATGACCCATAAGATGAATTTTGGTCTTGGTGCAATTTTCAGGGTGAAACCAACAATTACAGTAATGCTTAAGAATAGCGGGGTGATGCAAATGATATTCATGTTTACTATCGCACTATTTGTGGAGCCATGGGAAAACAATGTTCTGAGCTGCTGACAAAGAGCTTTCGCATTGATGTAGCCTCACAGCCAGAGCTGGGCGTTGTTTATCAAGTACTTAGGGTGTCTTTACGTTGTGGGATATCTGTAAGCATCAAGAGGCTGGATGACACCAAGAAACTGCAGCAAACGGATGCTGAAACGTTTCCGACAACCGCTTAAGTGTGGTTCATTCTATATAATGGGTTGGTAAATCGAAGGTATCAAATAATCAAACGACAAATTCTTAACACAAAGGGAACAAGAGGTTTTTGTTCGTCCAACACCGCAGCCGCAAACCGCAATGTCTTTCAATCATGGTGCTGAGTTTGGCACCGTTGTGGCTGCCATCACAACAAAAAAGAAACCAACAAACCAACGGGAGGTGTTCTATCTTTCTTGAACACGTGTTCTATAGTTCTTCCACTTGGCGGTCTCTACTGCAACATCTGGCTGGCAGAATCTGACATGACTAGTTGGGTGTGATCATCAAACTCCCAACTCTACCACCAGCTACTGCTTTATCATGATCTTAGCAAATTTCAACCTGCTTAGTCATATGCCTTCAGTTGCAACGTCTCCATGAACATCATCCTGGCTTGAGACTTAAATAGCTTCGCCAGCTTCCAAGCTTCTGGGTCAATCCCAAAGGGTATCACCAGGTTGCTTCTGAGCTTATGTTGTGCAGTATTATTATGTTCACCCACTTGCTGAAACATTTCTCCAACCCAATGAGTACAACTGGTCTCATGATCAAAAGTAGGTAGAAATTATCATCAAAGAATGCACTCCAAAAAAATCAAATATGTTGGGATGAAACAGCATTTCACGCTGAACTTCCAAAACAACAGCCCCTGTACACCTACAACATAGAAACGTTCGACTGTGATCAAAGTATTCTCGTTCGGCTTTCAAAATCTGCCCGAGGAGTCTGTGAAACCTGTGCCGGAATCGACCAAGGGACTGATTCAGAAGCAAGATCATACAATGATCGATCATAATATATAAACTGTATGACTAATGTATGATCGTCATACAATGACTAATATATAAAATATGATCATACAATGACTAATTCATATAATGATATATCACAATCGTTGCAAACAATGTATATAAATCAATATAATCAAATTACCCAAATTGCACCAGCATAACCCTTGGAGCACTAACATCAACAACTTATCATCCTTCACCCTTCACACGACTACAACCCTCCAGGCAAATCTCTTTTCGGCGGATGTGTTCTGCGGTTTTCTGCACAGCTTCTTCAGCTGTTCCGCCTCGGCAGGGTCGTGGAGCCAAGAAACTCCCGGTCCCGAATGTGCCAGGTGGTGTGAGACGTTTCTTTCATTTTCTTTCTCCAACTTACCGGAAAAAAAACAAAACACTTGTCAAATGCATGCCAAAAACCACACCTTTGCGTTTTTTTTGGGAGTTTGGAGATTTTTGGAGGGAACACCAACTCTAGTTTTTGGAACAACACAAATCATAAAGCATCGATTGAAGGCACCACTGGAAACCCTCCGAGGTGGACCCCAGCACATGTTCCAACAAAACACCTATATATGCCCCATGCCAAATCAGTCCAAACATCTTGGAACATACCTATACATCTCGAAAGTCAACAAGTTGTTCCACCCAAAATAACGATTTTTAGCTGAAGTTAAATCCAATGACTAGTTGACCCATTCAAAATACAGTTCCAAATGATTCTGAATAGTATATATATATATTATACTATACATTATGTATTATATATATATATATATCATCATTCACCCACCATCACCCACCAATAAGGTCATTTTGGGACGCCACACCTGGCACCTCATGGCGTTAAGCGCTTGGGATCGCGAGGGAACCTGGGCGCAGCAATCTGGCGTTGTCATTTTTTAATGGGTTGTGATAGGTATCAATGGCTTAACAATACATAACTGGTTGGTGGTTTCAACCCCTCTGAAAAACATTAGTCAGTTGGGATGAGAAAAACCCAATATATAGAATAAAACATGTTCCAAACCACCAAACAGCTATCTCAGATAATATCATATACTATCATATCATATCTACACCAAAATATACAAAAAAAATACACCAAAAATGTGATAATATATGTCTGATTATATCTCTGTGGACGATTTGACCTGGTTGATGGATCTTAGTGGAGTAACAACAACCGATCTTCCAGAGAATCTGTGGAACAATGTGGAACCAGCACTTAGTGGCTTCAACCCCTCTGAAAAAATTGATATAGTCAGTTGGGATGATTATTCTCAATATATGGTCAAAATAAAAAATGATCCAAACCACCAACCAGTTATTTTTTCTGCTTCAATGGCATAGGTGGGCTGCGTGCTCCCGATGTACAAACTCTCGTCCTCGTCCGAGGCAAATGTCTTGAGCTTCGCAGGCAATGGAAGCTTGGCGCAGCCACGTCCTTCGATGACCTTGTGATAGGCCACGATGTCCTGTGAGGCCAACTCAACTGCTCAAATTAAGGAATAACGTGTTACATATGAACGAAAAGGTGGAAGTATTTACATAGGCTCAACCAATCATAACCATATATGTGCTTCCAACATGTTCCGACCCAGAATATCAATGGAATAGAATGGATAATTCACTTTCAACATATCCATCCCAGCCACAGCAAATGATAATCTATAACGAAGTATCGCCCTCCCCAGCTGCCATACCACATCCAACAGCCACCAAAAAAGCGTTTTCACAAAAGAACCTAGACCACATCTTCATACATCTTCTCCATTTCCCAACTCCCCTCCCTCGCCTTACACTTTCCTTCTTCCACAAAGTCATTACAGGGCCCTGGCACCGTGGGAAACCCTCGCACCCTGACCGAGTTCTCGTGCAGCCAGCGGCAGCCGTCCACCATGACGCCCATAGGGCGGACCGCCCCGGGCTCAGCCGCCAGGGCGGACCAAAACACGGGATCTGCCTGGTAAAACAAGTTGTAGAAAAGGCCCTGGCCACACTCACCTCCAACATGATAACAATGGAAACACCATTGATCTGTACCATCCAAACCTGGGAAGATCCGGGTTGAGGGGTGAAGTTTGGTTTGGTGTATTGGGCTGCTAATGAAAGTTTTTGGAATCAAGATGGATGAAGCATTGCATTGAAGATATTGAAGCATCAAGCACAACAAAAAATGATTGATAAAATCACATTCTTCATGGCAAAGCCAGGTGGAAACTTCCAAATCTAGGCAGAAAAAATACCACAACACTTACCCACCAAAGGTCCGCCCTTGGAACTTCACCCAGCCACAACCCCAGGGGCCATAACCCATGGAATTCCACGCCAGGTCATCATCAAAGGTGGAGTTCAGCAGGAATCGTTGGACCGCCCTCAGCAGCGCTGCAGAGGGTCGCAAGGCGAAAAAGGCGATGGTCAATGCCTCGAATCCACCGTGCAAGGCCGAAGCTAAGAAGTAACCCTGATGAGCGCAGTTGAAGACCGCCTGGCAAGGATCCGGGATGCAGTTTTCTGAGATATATGTCATGATCTTCAAAATAGGAGGGTTTAAATTGCTTGGAATTGCTTGGATACTTGGGTGAAAGTGTAGCAGTGTAGCCCCATATCCCACCAATTTCATGGTTTAAAGTTACTACAAGAAATGCCCAAAAATCTGTGGGCTGCGGGGCCCCTTGACTTTTTGTTTTTGACTCGTGCCATTTCTGGATCAAAAACTCAATTGCGAAGAGGGACTCGGCGTTTGGCAAGGCCAAAGTGACCCGAATAATGCCCAATAAAATGTCACAATTCTCAAAACATGCTGGAAAGAGTCAACCCTTTGGCACACATGGGCAAACAGTGGCAAACCAACTCAGGAATAGAATCCAAGAATCATCTAGCAAACATAAGAAGACCATAGGAAAACAACGGCCAAACACTTCAACTCCTTGCAAAAGTCTCCCAAGACAAGCAGAAAATCATCAAACAAAACCCTTCTGCACTCCTCCAGGGGCTCAAAGGTGGGAGGATCCACAAAGACATCCTCAGTGCTGCCCCATCTATCAAAAATCATAGTGGCCTTCAAAGTTATGTTTTCCAACCAATGGAAGGTAAAAACGTGATAAGATTCATGAAAAGAATAAGGGAATCGGATCCACCTTCCCCAATCCAGAACAAAGACAACAAAAACGCATCAGAAACATACAAGGCCATTCCAACGCATCAAACACATGGCCGAGCAAAATCGTCAATTGATGTCAATGGTATATACAGTATATCCACTCCGCCTTCGCACAACTGCCAAGAACAACTTTCCGAAAAAAAAGACCCCCTCCGAAACCCTCCCAGTTCCCAAAAAATTGTTCACCCAGCATCCGAATCATAAAAGATCACGGCTTCATAGTCCAAGCCCAAGGCATGGAGCTTAAAGAAATCCCGATCGACGCACCAAAATTCCTGGGCCCAGCGCGGGATGCCTGGGCCGAGCTCGGGACGAACCCAAGGCACCTCGTGGAGCCGTACCCCGGAGCGCTGCAGGGCCCACCGTTGCTGGGAGCTGATGGGAAAACGGGCCATGGCGGGCAACAGCAACACCACGTCCACCTGGTTGGGCCGTGCCCATTTTTCGAGAAGGTGGAGCATGTAGGAATCCTTCAGGGTGAGTGGGGTGATGGTTGGGGGATGGGTATTGATGTGAGGATGAAGTACTGATTGTTTAATGGTACACTTTGGAAGACTTCAAGAAACTTGGATTTTCTGCACTGCCTGGACCAAACAAAGCAGCTGATAGCACAGGGACTTGCACAAATCCCATGTGATGCCAGTAAGGACTTTGAAATGGAGCTGGCAATTCTTGTCAACAACATTCAACAACGCTTGCATAACATGAATGACTTGTGCTTGAAACACAATCATCAGGACAAACTTCAAAGAACATTAACCATACAAGCTGTTCTTCTCGGCTCGAAATGCGAACTTCAATTTTGTCTTTCACACTTGGGCATAGCATGAGCATATGGATGCATATCGATTTGTCCAAGAATAAATTGCATATAATATTAATTTCAATGGGTAACACTTGGGCATGGTTGGGGCATCATCATGCGTTTGCCCCCGGAAACAAAATGCTGAAAAAGGATGAAACTTGATGATTCAACATCTAATTTGGATTCATTTTGGGGTACCACATTTTCAACCAGACCATACCAGACCTATCCGTGACACTCCTCAAGGTGGTTCAACCACTCCGCAGGCCGTTGCAAATCATCGGCAAAGACGAAGGCGCGGGTTGCGCGCGGCCCGTCGCTGCGAAAGTCGTGGTGCTTGCACGAAGTCAGAGGATCAAAGCATGGTACCACATGGCCAGCATAGGAACACCTGGGGATAAATGGAATGGGTTAAAATTGATGTTTGAAATTGTTTAATCACATATATCATTTAAACAATGTGTATGTTTATGTACAAATATATGAACTGTAAGGTGAGTAATTAAATGTGTATCTTTTCACCTATGAACTTCATATGAACTATTCAATATTGCTGTGTGATGTTCTAATATGTTGTATGGTTTTTGTAGCATCCATGTCCAGAGTTTGGTTTCGGGGACTCCATTGAATGCCTGTAGATGGTGTGGTACAGATGTACACTTAGATTTCCGTCCTGCTTTGCAACTGAAGCGAATCAATGGTGTGAAACTCCAAATACTCCAATTCCAATCCAACAATTTATACCGTTTTGATGATTTAACATAGCCATGGAAAATGGCCCAGAATGGCCCATGTATAGATTGGTTAAAAGAATGGCGATTTCCATATATATACACCCCACCAGCATCCCAACGAAAAATGTGCGCCTTGCTGGAATCTCCGCAGTCCTTTGCAGTGTCGGCTGCCCTGTGGGGATCCTCATTTCCAACGAGCCATGCGGTGGCTTCACGAAGAGGTAAAACCTGGGGCAGGTGCTGTCGCCAGACCGCAGTGAAATGATGGATCTGAGTTCTCCAAAAACATCGCCTTAAAAGGTCCTGTGATCAACGGAAATGATCCAAATGATTCCTATGTGCTACTTCCACTCATTCCAAACTGGAAGAGATGGAATTCCAGTTTGTCACCCGGAGTAGCGGGAAAAAATCACGATTTGTAGATTGGGGCTGTGGTCAGTGTTTATGTGTTCAAGGTCTTTTGGTCCAACATGATCCAACAGTTCAGGTAACATTAACCCAGCGTCTTCAAGCACCAGGCTGCAAACATATCAGTAAAAGACATGAAAGAAACACATCGATGATTCGATGAAACAAAAAGTAACGCGGCACCAGAAGTTTAGAACTCAAATAAATCTAGAATCTAAACCATCTAGATCATCCAAAATTATCCAAATCATCTAAGCTAAACATGACAAACAAAACACATCTAAATCATCTCAGGTCTGTCACAACCCGTTGCCGTCTCTTGATCATCCCACTGAGCTCATCCTCAAATGTACCCATTCGACCAATTGGACACCCGTTCAAACAAAAGTCACGTTCAAATCATCCAAAGATTCCTAAAACTGTCAAATGAGGAGCCAATCTGTTTGCTGGCAGATCCTTACATACGACTGCTTCCGGATAGCAAACTGTCAAATATCAGTGCACCCTGTATCCCCCGTTTTTTTGCCACATCTCTGCCAAAAAAACTGCTTCCTAGCGGATCCCAGCGGACCCCAGCAAGAAACAACTCATCCTTCACCAGCTCGTCCGTCAACGCTCCATCGGCATCCAGGATGGGTGACAAACACCACTGAGGCCGACCGCACCACTTCAAGCAGTAGCCCATATCCTGTAGGAAAGGCCCCATGGACAGCTTGGAATGGATGGTTTTGAAGTGAAAAATGATAGGAAACCATCGCTGTTTAGTGTTGTTTAACCCCAAAAAAAGGGAATTCCGATGAATTTTACCTTCAACATCTTTAACCATCCTTAAACCAAGTCTGGGAAGCACGTGGTCAACAAGAGCAGCATTTGGAGTCACAAACAATGACGCATGCACATGACTAAAAACCAATCACAAACATGAAATCAGCTACATATCATATCGTTACATTGTACCCTTTGGCCATTTATCATAGCTATGTTGAAACATCACCATTTTTAATAGGTGGATCAGCGCACAAAATGGGCGATGTTTTCTCATTTTGCAAAGCCAATTATGTTAAATTACGGGGCGGTAATTCCCATTGCTATCCCCATGTTTGTTGGTTGAAATCTCCATTAAATGCACATTCAATGATGATAAAGACCCGTTAAGTTCCATGAATGCGGGAGAAACAAATAAATCACACATGTGGGAATGGCTTATACTATTTTATACCACCTATAAAAATGGTGATGACTGGGGGGTGGTTTTGATTAAATTCATTATGTTTATGGCACTGTTTTACCCACATGAAATCCTATCATCAACCTTTCAGCCATCCAAACTTTTCCTGCTTGGTGGTATACCTACCCCTCCGAAATATATATATATATGGAAACATAATCCAAATGTTCCAAACCACCAACCAGTTTCATGACATCAACCCTCCAAAAACATCCACAAACCTCAGCCCAGGTTCCAGGTCTCCACCATCGTAGATCTGAACCCCGAAACATCCTCGACCGAGCTCTGGTGGGTTTAACCGAAAAAAACTACGCATGGTGGGCCGCATGGATCAGCATCGCCATGTGAGCGATTGTGAAAACCCTAGGTTCACGGAAAGGACATCCACAAATTTGGGAAGGTCCCATCGCTTACCACGCGTTTGTACAATAATGATATATGGTAAACTTGGGGGGTATCGCTTGCAGG
>Ga0126342_10002901_pt1 | contig 27579 bp, 28 predicted proteins | sample Cyp1metagenome_FD_92528 | JGI IMG/M metagenome (GOLD analysis project Ga0126342, IMG submission 92528) | Coral microbial communities from Lord Howe Island, Old Settlement Bay, Australia - Cyphastrea 1 metagenome | ecosystem: Host-associated > Invertebrates > Cnidaria > Coral ... | reverse complement strand
TTTTTCGATTCCGGAAGATGCTTTTATTCTATGTATAGGTTTTTTTGACCGATTCCGGAAGATGCTTCTGGAGGCCGAAATTATCGATTCTGTATTCTATGTATGCCATCGAGATTATATATACATATATACGTATATATATATATATATATATTTATATATATATATATTATATTTATATATGTATATATTTATATTTATATTCCATGTCATCATCCCATTCTTATCCATATCCCATAAAAATGGTGGTAAGAACGCAGCCAAGGTGCTGCTCATAGCTCTCCTGCGGATCTTCAGCGGCGGCCGCGATCATGTCCTGCGTTTTTAACTAAGCGAAAACGCTTGGCGAAAGCGCCGAGCCGGTGAAGAGAGGGATACAATAGTGGTTAATCAATGGTTCATAGTGGTTGATAGTGGTTAATAATGATGATTAATAATGGTTAATTGTGGTTAATAGTGGATTTTTATGGTTACCCTCTGGTAAACTAACAGTTTGCTATTGAAAATGGCCATTTATAGTGGATTTATCCATTAAAAATTGTGATTTTCCATAGCTATGTTAGTTTACCAGAGGGTATATGGTTAATAGTGGAACTAAATAATGGATTGATCTTTAAACATGACTTTGAGTTGCCGATTTATGGATGAGATTGTGATTTTCGTGGTTGATAGTGGATTTACCCTCAGGTAAACATACAAAAAACGATGAAAAATCACCATTTTCAAGTTCGGTAAATCCACTATTTCTATGGCCATGTTCAATAGCTATTGTGAATAGCGGATGTATACGGTTGATATGGTTGATAGTGGTTTTATATGGTATCATCGTAATTGTTACAATAATAATCTAATCTATAATGGTGGTTGATACAGTGGATGGTTGCGAAATCCTGCACCAGTTGATAGGTGGTGTATATTGGTGTATCCCATTGTTTATAGGGCTTCAACCATCCAAGGTGGTGCAAGATTTCTTCTATCGACAGTAGTGGCTATATATCTATATAAACCAACTGTTACACTAATGATCTAATAGTGGTTGAAAGTGGTCACATGATCTAGTAGTGGTTATAATATATGGTTATATAAATGAGAAAATGATGACACCCTTGATGATTCGTAATGGATTATCCCGTGTTCTTTAAAGATGTTGTGTCTGAAGAATGATGATATTACTGTGATCAAAGTATATACTAGGGGGAAAAAGTAAGAGTTCAGCCAAAACAAAGAAGCAAACATATTGTAGTAACCAATAGCGGTGACAACAAATCATGAATAGCATGTTTTTTACACAACATCCGAGATCTACAACCTTCAGAAATTTCGAAATTTCCAGGGATCTAAGCAACAATATGGGGATGGGTCAAAACCTATGATTACTGGTTGGTGATATGCCTACCCCTCTGAAAAATATGAAAGTCAGTTGGGATTATGAAATTCCCAATATATCTTGGATATTTAGTCATATATTGGAAATACTGATAATCCAATATTATTTATTTGTTATTCCCTTCATTCCCAACTGAATGGACAAATAAAAGCCATGTTCCAAACCACCAACCAGATGACCATATCTTGGGTACCTAGGGCGCCAGGGTTTCGTTGAAATTTCCGGTCGAACTAAGAATTTTAAGTGGTAAACATCAAAATAGACCTCCGATTTTTGATGATTGATATATATATATATATACTCAGCCATTTTTGTTCAATTCGGGATGGTTAATTATCTATCATTGGGTTTACAACATTAATCTGGATACAAACTAGAGTTACAACACAACTCACACCATCCAAGTGTGTACCCCCGGTTCTTCTCTTGGGATTTCGAAAAATCACGCAACTACGACTTGCAATGGCTGGGCGGCTAGCCATATCCCCTTTCTCCGCTGCTGAACAGCCCAGGGGTCCTTGTCTTTGTACATCATCTCTACAAATGGAAGAGCCTGTCTTGCTCGGTGCTCGCCAGTCTGGTAAGCATCATGAACGCGATTTTCTCTGAGTTTGATCAGCACAAAACTCAGAGTCAATTCGGAACCAACATGCGCAAACCCTCTGGTAATTCTAGCTATTGAAAAATCACCGTGTTTGATAGGTAAATGATCTAAACATTGGCAATTTTCCATAGCTACGTTGAATGACCAGAGGATATTCAAATCTGATGCAACCGCCTCCCAGCGGAAATGGTTGTTGAAGTGGAAGTAGCATCCTGACGCGGCTTCCGCTGAACTTCACACGATCAGTGGATCACTGGCCCTATGGAGCTTCCCAGAACCACCGTCACCAATAACTAATTAGCGTCAGCAATCTTTCTACTCATCAGCTTTGGCGTAAGCATGACATGCTTCTTCGGAACAGCCTGATGTTCACACTCAAGCATCACAAAAAACCTGGTCGACTGGAGTGAAGATAGGTGACATTTCGTGCAATCCATTTAAATTGTTGCAGGACCTATGGACATGGTGAAGTTCAGCTTCCCTACCGTATCGCAGCTTGTTCTGAGCTTGACGACCTATCTGGATAGCCTCTGGCAATGCAACATCCCCCCGCTTAAATGACGCTTTCAATGGGAAAGTCATCTATAGAACATTTTCCATTACCACCTTTGAGCACTGGAGGGTATAGGAATAATTTATAATACCCTCCGGTAAACTAACAGTTTGCTATTGAAAATGGCCATAGAAATAGTGAATTTTCCCATGAAAAATGGTGGATCTTTCCATCGTTTTTTGTATGTTTACCAGAGGGTATCCCCAGTTTCATGGTATTTTACCTGAAAAGGTTGCGGAAGAAAAATATGGAAGAGCGCAACTTTTCGCGGTCTGCGAGCCAAGAGTCTGACAATGAAAATCAAGCAAGTGATTGAGACTGCCTGGGGAACACCCCGGTTGTGTCAAGAGCTTGTGTGGTTTATAACTCCAATAACTATGGTTTATGGTACTTATAACTATAGTTAATGGGGTTTATAAACCAACTTATAACTGGGGGGCCCCACCTTGTTGAGAATTTGTTAATCTGGATTATTAATAGAAGATTATAGAAAGGATTTATATAGCGCATAATATCATATAATATCTCTATGGATCAAAAAACACTTCCGATTCGAAGGTCCAACAAAAGTCCAGGATACTCCTTAAGCGCTTCCTTAAATAGAAGCTACCTCTTCTGGTTCGGTGGTATACCTACCCCTCTGAAAAATATGCTCGTCAGTTGGGATCATGACATTCCCAACTGAATGAAAAGTCATAAAATTCCATGGTTCCAAACCACCCAGATTTTAACCAACTAACTTGACCATGGCCAGCGTTGGGATCTCCATCTTCCTCCCAGTATTTTTTTTATCCGTAGGCTGTTGGGGGATGATACACAGGATCAAGCCGAGCTCGCCCTAGCGTTCAGAAACAAACGCCCGCCTGAAGATTTTTTTGTGGCTGAAATAACTCTGGTTTATGGTAGATATAACGAACTAGATATGTTATTTTTTATTCATGGGGTGAATCTAAACCAGGAAACATCACTGGGGGCCCATCCTGCAGCTGGTTAATGGATGTTAATGGATGGTTATTCCCCCAGTCCAGGACTGGCAATTTCATAGGACCTGACAGCAGCCCGTGTTGGATTCATCAAGCCAAGAACCTTGGCTTTGAAACACAAAATCTTCACTAAAACCCATTAAGTACCCCATAAATCCTGATAAATATCATAATATAACTAATTTGCCCAGAAAAACATATGTTGGTTTCCAAAGTCATGGGGGTACCTACCCATTTTTCATCGTCCATGTTAAATATAGATGGATTTTCCATGAAATTAACCAACCAGCTATTGGGGATTCCCCGCATTTATGGAAATCCCTATTTAGAAATATGATTGATAATAGTAGTTCATTGATGGATCATATTGTCCTAAGATGGGATACCAAGCAACTAACTACAATATAACCAACTATATTTGGGATGCCAAGAAACCAACTACAATAACTACACTGGTTGGTGGTTTTAACCGTCTTGAAAATATGAAAGTCAATGGGAAGGATTATCCCATATATTATGGAAAATAAAACATGTTCCAAACCACCAATCAGTAAATATATGGGTTTCCATAGTCATGGGGCTACCCCAAGTTCGTTGGATGGTTGAGGCCAAGCTGCAGCAGGTACCATGGTTGGAGCTCGATCCAGAAAGACACCCGTCATCAGAATGCAGTAAAGAATGGTGCCGGCCAAGACATGGCGCCTCGGAAAGCACACATACATATGTATACTGGTTGGTGGTATACCTACCCCTCTGAAAAATGATGGAGTTCGTCAGTTGGGGTTACTATTCTCAACTGAATGGAAAAATAAAGCATGTTCCAAACCACCAACCAGATCAACCAGTATCTATAAAAGTTGTTGAACATCCATCAAATTCCACCGGCTTTTCTCATCATGGAAACCATGACTTTCCATGACTTTCCAGGGAAGTTCCAGCGATTTCAGCCAGTCCAGGAATCACTGGTTGGTGCTATGCCTGGCCCTCTGAAAAATATGACTTCGTTCGTCAGTTGGGGTTACGACATTCCCAACTGTTTCTGGAAAGTCATTCAAAATTATATAAAATTCCATGGTTCCAGTCACCACCAACCAGTTTTTTGTATACCATTAGTATACCATTCATATTTCATTAACCTGCCATATTATTGTCATGATTCCATTAAATAAACATTGGAACACCCAGTTATCTGGATGATCTGGATCTGGAAAGGTGAGAAAAGGTGAGACAATCAACACGGATCGATGTTTTTGTCATCCTGCGTCCCTTAACAAAGTACATAACCCAAAATGAATAGTGTTACCAAATACTATAGATCACCATTCACCAAATGAATACAGGTATAGTATTTGTCAAAGATTATGATAGATCACCAAATACTATACCCATTATACTATCGCCATGGATCGTGATGATTGTGGCTTAAAATCAGTCTGGTAGATTGTCATGAATCGCCCGTAGATTGTCATAGAGCATGTCAAATGCTGGTCTGATCATCACCTATTCAGCAATCGTTCCAAGCATCATCCGATCATGACATACTGGTGATGGTGATGGTGATGGTGATGGTGATGATGATGGTGATGATGATGATGGTGATGATGATGATGATGATGATCATTTTGACCATTATCAATTATCATATGTATTCTATGATGATTATTACCATCATTATGATGATTATTCTTATAACAAAAAGTAGTAGTAGTAGTAATAATAATATTCATCATCATCATCATCATCATCATCATCATCGTCATCGGAAAAATCATAGGTCATTGCTGGATCAGATCTTCCAAATCAGATGTTTTCACATTGCGTTAACAATCTTTCACCGCCATGGGGTTCCGCCTTTGCGCCGAGAGACAGGTTCATGACCCAAAAGTTGCCACCCAGATCGGCCTTCTTCGTCTCTGCCGCAACAATCAAATAGCCATAGATCACTCCTAGAAGGGCGAACTTCAGCCTTTGGACCCCGAGAAATGATGAAAGTTTTCACGAGAACATCCCTTAAATTCAGGAGAATACATCATAAAATTATATTAATATATAGTTATGAAAACCAACCTTGAAATCACCAGCTGGATCTAAAAAGCTATGCCATGGATATACTGTCCAGTTTTTGGAGAAACAACATGGCAAATGTAGCCAAGTGGAGTGGCTTCATACATTTCTCAGGCATAGATATTGGTTGGCGCATCGTAGGGATCAACAAGTATTCAAATGTAGATAAAATGTACCTATAAAAAGTGTGTGAAACTGTGAAACCAGCGATTTTTATCTATGACGCTTCACGAGATGCTTCCGAATCACTGGTGATCTGAAAATTTCTTTCAGGATACCCTCTGGTAATTTAACATTGCTATTGAAAATTACCATTTATAGTGGATTTTCCCATTAAAAATTGTGATTTTCCATGGTTATGTTAGTTTACCAGAGGGCATCATTTTTGTGGATTCCACTGGCTGCCAAGGTGCGGGAAATCAGGAAATTGATGGCTTCAAGCAAAGGGATGGTTGGATTCAATGTGCCAAAAACGATGCCTGCCAGCGATGATGTGCTCGGAGTGCAACCAATGATCTGTTGCTGATCTGTTGCTGAAAAAAAGGAGGAGAGAAATCAAAACAAAAAAAGAAAGGGCGCCAATGGTGTAAGAAGTCATTTTGCAACATATTTTGTGGTAAACGTTTACAGTTTGCGAACTGGAAAATGGCCATTGAAATAGTTGATCCCATTAGAAATGGTGGATCTTTCCATAGTTTTTTGTATGTTTACCAGAGGATACATATCCTCCATAGCATCGACTTTGGAATGTCCAGTTTTTCTCGCCCCAGGCCGGCCGCCAGAACCAGGCCTACCAGCAAGTTAATGCACCAGCGCGCACTTCGAGAACCAAAGCCGTAATAATCCTGGCTATCTACGAATCCCTTCCCCCTAGTGTGAAATGTATGGAGGTATATTGTCATATATGAGGTATCTAATAAAATCTAAAATGTGGATGATGTGGATGGGAATAGTTACTATGATCGTATCTCCCAAATGGTTATGTCCCTGTGAATGGAAGCCCCAAACAAAAGAAACACAACTCAAGCGGGGTAATTATTAGTCAGGGATGGACTTATGATGACTTATACATAATTTCCAAAAGCGTTGTTGAGCCATCCATCAAAATTTTGACTTAGCTAAATAGAATCACCGTTGCAACTTGATATTATCCACTGACGATATTCCCTGTCAGACTCACCAAATTCAGAATGGACTCCCTCGCCACATATTCTTCAATATTCTTCAATATTCTTCAATATTCTTCATGGCATTTTGTAGCCCCCATCGATGTCTATTCACCTGTGAGCCAATGCCCCAATTTGTAGATGGCTTATGCCACAGATTGGTGACCCTTTACGGCATGGGATGGCATTGGGTTTACCACATTATGCAGACAAAATCGCAGAAATCAATTTCTATCTAAATTATATGTTGTAATATTTGTAGGAATTCCATTCCCTCAATGAGGGAGAACCCGCTTTACTACACAAATCAAGTTCCTGGACATGGACAAACCACGGGAAATTCATGAAGTCTCTTTTCCGAAAAATCGGCAGCAGGTGAAAACCATCATCTGAAACATCACAAATCTATACATATGTCATATATATATAATACCTAGATCTTCGATCGTATAAGAATATTTTGGTAGACTATGTTGCTTACCATTTCTTGACATATCGGGCAGAAAAAGTAGTCCTTGACCACATCGACCGATTTTTCTTAAATCGACCAGTTTTGGGCCAAATGGGTCCACATGAGACATTCAGCAATTGGAGTGAAGAATCCCAATGTTGAGACATCAAAGTTGATGATTGGGGATACTTTTGGACTCATCAGCCATTGATCATCTCTTGGATTGGGATAACCACTTATTATTATGATCTTAGAATATGGGATAGATTGGGATAACCATTGGCAAAGTCCTAGCCATTTTCTGGGACCACTGGCAACTTTGAAACTTGATTCGTGATTTGAGATGTAAATCATATGAAATCTACAGATGTTCAATGATGTTCATGGATTTTCATGAACAAAAAGGCAAAAGTTGCGCCCACAAAATTCTCGAAAACGACCTCAAAATCCCAGCAAACGACCTCAAAAACCATCAAAGGGCTACAAATCCCAAAAACTAGGTCAATCATGTTCTTTACAATACCAGAGGATTTTCTTCAAAACATGATATTTCCATAAGCTTCAGCCAAATTTGTAACCATATTGACCCAGGCAGGGAATCCTAGCTGGAGCAGAAAGGATGACTACATTCGCATCTGCAAAATCTTGCTGCTTAATTGATACATTTGACACTGAAGCTGTACTGCATATAGATTTATATACATCATAATTTCATTGGTTTCACCTTGAAGTGGATTTTGCTCAAGACTTGCCTAGGCGGTAAAGGGTACCAACATGGCAGGTGAAGGGTTAGGGGGCAAATCTTGCCCTTCAATGGTGGGGTCGCCTACTTTTCTGTGAAACGTATGGTTTTGGCTTAAAACTATCTGAAACGACTCAAACGTCTACTTCTTGGAATATCGGTCAGAAAAAAGTAGTACAAGGGGGATCAACCAAAATATGTTGAGATTTAGAAGCTCTAGGTATATATATATATTAATATATATATAATTACATATGCTAATTAGGTGTTAGATTAACTGTTAGAGGATTTTAGAATTGATGTCAGAAATGATTTGTTGTGACAATCAACAGGTAATCAACTATCTAACATTGATGTTCTTAACTGATGAACTGGTAGATTAACTGTCAGATTGTAGATTAACTGTCAGATGTATGGTGTTGTTAATGATATTCGACATTCGTATAATATATCAACTGTTGGATATGTTAATATCTAAGATTGACTGTTAGGTGCTGTTAAATATATGTTAGATTATGTCAGATGAAGACACTGTACCCTCTGGCAATCAAACCTGCCTGGAAAATCCATCCATTTAGTTCGATCATAAACCTCCAGCGAACGAAACCTCCATGTTTTTTGTGTATGTTCCCATATATTTTCCCATATGTTCTCCACATGTTCCTACGATTTCCCCATTGTTTATAGAAGATTTTCCAGCCCACGTTTCATGACATCGGAGCTTGTCCTGATCCTCGGGCTCAGCCTTCTTCTTGGCCTGCAAGCCACGGCAAGCTGCGTTGCTCGAAACGAAAGTCATGCCATGAAAAAAGGACACATACCCTCTGGTAATTTAACGTAACTATGGAAAATGACCATTTATAGTGGATTTTCCCATGAAAAATGGTGATTTTCCATAGTTATTTTAGTTTACCAGAGGGTACCCTCCAGTAAATTAACATAGACCCTTGTAGATAGGGGTTGGAAGATTAGTGAAACCACTAAAAATTGGTGATTAAAAATTGGTCTACGTTAATTTACCAGAGGGTAAATTAATAAAATAAATCATCAAGTTAGTAGGGATTGCCTATATATGCCTATATATACTATCTGTTTGATCCTTTCATAGATAGTATCCATTCTTTGGGAACTATTTTTTCAGAAACAACTTACGACACGATTGACTCATTTCGTCAGTCAGACCGTGGGCACCTCTTCTTCGGTGTAAATGGTGCGAAAGCCCAGGAATTTCGACAAGTTGATGTAGCGCAACAAGTTCAAGGCATGGGTCGACCATTGAACCACCACCCAATTCCTGGAAAAACGATCCGAGACGAACGAAAAGTGACTTGGGATCGTCCCGAAAAATTGTTTGGCGAAATCCCAACGGAAATGAATTTTTCTTTTGTTCAAACCGCCAGCTGTGGTTCTTTTGAAAAAAGCTGACTGTCAGCTATGGGGAGATCCTGGGGACATATGTCTATGTGGTATATTTATACACATTTATACCCAGCAAATCATTTGCAATGATTCAGCATGACCGGATGAATTCCGTGGTCTGCTCATCCCGCAAATGCCGCCACTTGGCAGGAAAATCTCACATATTCTATACCTCTTCGCATGAGAACCATGTGAAAATCATGATAAAGACATACAAATACCCATAGTTTCGACATATTTGGCAAGTTTCCTGCATTTTTTTGGCCCAGATCAACCTTTAAAACCCATTGAAACCCAACTAAAACCTTCTAACATCCCATTAAGATCCATTAAAACCAATTAAAATCCCGTTAAGACCCCGTGGTTTAAGACCCAAGGTTCATATAGAAATGCGTGGCTTTGGGCAACTGATCCGCCAGCAAGTGAGGAAAGCTCAGTGGAGTTTGAGCCACTTCCTCACGAGGAAGCAGGGAAGCAGGGAAAGACCTTCTTTGAAGGAAACACAAATTGTACTCTCTGGTAAACTAACATAGCTATTGAAAATCACCATGTTTAATGGGAAAATCCACTATAAATCACCATTTTCAATAGCTATGTTAATTTACCAGAGGGTATAGCAACTGGAAATCCAACACACTGAATTTATATGAATTGATTGTAGGCTAGGAATTGGAAAGCCAAATAGGATCAAATAGGATCAAATAGGTATAACCTGGCAAATCACTTCGAAAGGAAATAGAGTGAGCCTCCCGGAAGTCAACTTCCAGGCTGGGATTGAAACGTTCCAAAAACATCCTTAGAACCCATCATAAACCCCACCGCAACTTCAATTGTCACGGAATCTCAAGCATTGAAGAATATTGAAGAGCTGACTTATGAACCACAAACTCCCACCCTTCAGTGAGGAAGTGAGGAAGCCAAAACGAAGTTTCTCTGCTGAGTTTCAACATCGAGGTTACTGCGCTCTGAAAAGATGCATCAAGCCATTTTGGGCGTCGTCTTAACATGTCTTAACCCTCAAGACCCATCAGATTAGGGTTTGTCTGAAACTAGGGTTTTCCCAAAACCCAATTGCTGAGAAAAATTGAAGAATCTTCATTAGAGCGATCTCATTTGTCCACAAATTTAAGCTGCTTTCGTTTCCCTGGGATTTTGCAGTACCCTCTGGTTAGTTCACATAGCCATGGTATAGATGGCCCTAATCGAAATAGATGGTTTACCGAACTTGAAAATGGCGGATCTTTCCATGGCAAACTGTGAATGTCATAACCAGATGGTAACTTTTGCCAAACAAACCTGGCGTTTTCCCTGGGATTGTCCACCGCTGCCATGGCTGGCCTTGCAGAAGTCCAAGAAGTCGTTCCCCACCGCTGTGACCAGCAACACAAAGATCACCTCGTGGAACCAAATCGAAAAGCCGCCGTGGAGAAAGACTGACGATTTAAATGGTGACTTCTGTGTCGAAAAAAACATCCTCTAAAATCCTCTAAAAATGAATATTTTTCTCCAAAATGAAAAATGTGTTACATTGTGTTATATGGTGTTATATAATGTTATATTATATATATATGTGTGTTTTTAAGCTAGCATATATATATATATTATCCTGGAAGATGGAAAATCATGGAACATTTACAACGATGAGCCAGAAGGGGAGTGGCCATAAACTCCAATGCCAAGTGAGAAAACCTGGTTGCCTGTTTTCCAGTCGGAAAATAAAAACCGTATACCCTCTGGTAATTTAACATAGCTTTGGAAAATGGCCCAGTTAGTTCGGGAAAAGGCAAAGGGGGGAACAGTGAAGCTACCTTGGAATTTTCTCACCTGGTAGTCTTACAGAAAAAAAAGGCACTCAGCTGTCCAAATTTCTACTTTTGTTGAAACATTTGACACCACTATGCCCCAAGAAAACCAAGACATTTTTTTGGAATGCACGACTGAGTGTCATTCTGAACTTAGGGCCAGTTATTCGAAGATATTCCAAGTGATTGGGATTGGCAGCCAACAAGGACAACAAATTGCACATCGCACCAAATCATCACGCATTCTTGCCATTCTTAGAGATTACAAGGTGGTGCCCTCCCAGTTATAGCTTGCTTTAAGAACCATAGTAACTAGATATATCTACCATAAACATCCATAAACATCCATAAACACGCATAAACATCCATAAACATCCATAAACCATAGTTCACCAAGTTATAAACTTGGCTAACTATGGGGCACCACCAAAGGTAGTCTCTTTTAGTCTCTCTCCAACGTTTGGGACGACCACCGGCGCGGCGCCTGGAACCAGAAGTACCATCCTGGGCTTATTTTCAGTGGATTTTACAGCCGATGAAACCAGTTTACCAATCCCAGTTGGATCCATGGTGCTGGAATATTTACCAACCACTTGGGATTATTTGGGAAAATTACATACATGGGGTCATTTTTAGGGTAAATATTCCAGCACCATGGATCCATGTATGGAATGTTAGTTGGATGTTTACCAGCTGTCATTATTTCACGGTACTTCCAAGAATCACCAAACAAAAGCCACTGGAAGAATGTCCCTACCTTCAAAAGATTTTTTCCAAGATACCCGCAGAAACTGGAGAAAACAATCACAATCCAGTGATATTTCAGTTCCAAGTTACCATCCCATCAATTGATTCACGACAAAAACCCTGAAAAGTCGCAAGGTCCATGGTAGTTGGGGAAAGGTCAGTGTTTCTATCCCTGAGCCACCTACCATTGTGGTTAATATACTGTTAATAATGGTTATTATGTGGTTATTCATGGTTATTCTATGGTTAATGATGGTTAATCATATTCTGGTTGGTGGTTGAGCCGTACCCCTCTGAAAAATGGTTATGGATCAATACCTATTAATACCATTTTTAGTGGGATGAACATCCATTTACCAGCTATTTTGATGTTCACCAGGGGTACAAGGTTTTGACACACTGCCAAATATGCTCGTCAGTCGGGATGATGACATTCCCAATATATGGAAAGTCATAAAAGCCATGTTCCAAACCACGAATCAGTATTGATTTATGAAATGATGTGCCTTCCGGTACTCAAACGCGGCTGGACAATCCTCCAACTAGCCATGGAGCTTCCGTTCGCTGGGAAAATCAGCGAACTAATGGTGGATTTCCAATTCCTATGTTTGAGTACTAGGTATATTAGTATATCCCATCTGGTTGGTGGTTTCAGCATGTTTCAACCATCTTGAAAAATATGAGTTCGTCAATGGGAAGGATGACATCCCATTCCCATATATGAAATGGAAAATAAAACATGTTCCAAACCACCAATCAGCCATGATCTTCCCATTGTATTCCCCCGTTTTTTCAACCTTGGAATTGATGGTGACATTTCCATGGAATTTCCCCGTGAATTCCCCACTCCAATTTGGGAAAAATTGAGAAATGTCATCTATTATAAACCATTAATATGTTCAGCCATAAACCTCCACATTGATTTCACCCAAAACAAAAAAAAAAAAAACATTGATTTCACCCAAAACCTCCATTTGTTTCCATGTTTTTGGTGGATTTGTCCCGGTTGCCGGCCGGTTCCAGCCAGGCTTCGGAGCAACATCTCCTGGGCGCGAGAGGAGGAACGCAAGGTGTAGCAGTTGTCGATGACCAACAACAGCACCTGTGTCGGCGCGTGGAAAATGGCTGGTTGCCTTGGCTGGGTAAACTCGCGGAAAATCAACCATTTGTTTCGACGATTTTCCATGGGTTTTCCCATGGCTTCGCACAATGGTGGAAAATTTAGTGGTCTATAGTGATGGTTCAAAATAGTTTGGGAATGGTTTAAGAATGGTTGATACTGGTTAATTAATATGGATTAATCATGGTCAATATTGTAGTGACCCTCGGGGAAACGTCTACAAATGGTCGATTTTGCAGATCTAATCTATAGTAGTTTACCCTAGGAGTAATAGCGGTTAAGAATGGTTAATAATGGCAAAGTACTATGGCGAAGTTCCATGGTAGTTTAGTAGTTCATAGGTATATGATATAGTAGCAAAAGATAGCAAAAATAGGGGGTATAAAAAGAACCTCTCTATTGATGATGGGTTACTTTGTTCTGCACTTGGTATCCCTTGGTACCCGAAAAATAAGGCTATACCGAAGGGGACAAATGTCTTTCGGTGCCATGTTGATGATTTTCAATTGTTGAAGTCCCATTCTTTCATGGAGATTCAACCAACCCCACCCATTTCGGTGAACCCCAAAAAATAAGGGTTTGTCAACGGTGTACTACCAACAATCACTAATAAGGGTCCGTTGTTGTTGTTGTTGTTGTTGCTGCTGCTGCTGCTGCTGCTGTTCTTACTTTTTTCTTTCTTTTCCTATTCTTCTTCTTCTTCTTCTTCTTCTTCCTTCTGAGACAATTGCCATAAATCATCTGATAAATTGGGTGTCGGCAGCTATCTTAAAGAAAGGCTGAATCAAATCATAGATGCAATCACGCATACGTCATGCAGTATCACGCGGCATAGAGTCTATACAGTAACCTATGGCAATCAAACATGGAAAATCTCCCGTTTGTACACGGTCTGATTGAAAGCCCATGGCCCATTTTTCTCAGATATGACTTATAGTCAATTGCCATGTTTCGCTGCCGGGTATACATCCTAGTTCCACATCGATTGAAAACACCAGTTGGGCAACTTCTCAGGATTAAATGCATCTGATAATTGGGGGGTTCCATAGTCATGGGGGTACCCCAATAGCTGGATGGTTTATAAATGCTTTTGGAAATCCGACAATAAAATGGATGATTTAGGGGTACCCCAATTTCACAAACCGACACTTCGTGCTGTTTTAACCACTAGATTCGTACTCTAAAAATAGCTGTTCGGACTTCAAATTGCAGCCCGGACCCTTGTTTTGTCCCAACAAAACACCTTCCCCGGTCCAAACACGGTCCCGCCGTCGGCAGGAAGGAGAGGAAAATGGTGAGTCCCATGGTGGGCGCCAAGGATGCCCACAAGGCATCCAAGAATCCGGGCATGTGGATGCTATTGGCCTATCAGACACGTCGACCATCGGGAAGGGTTAATAGTGGTTAATAGTGGTTAATAGTGGTTAATATACTGTTAATAATATGGTTAATGATGATGCTTATTCTATGGGTTAATTATGGTTAATCATAATCTGGTTGGTGGTTTCAACCCAACCCCTTTGAAAAAATATGAAAGTCAATGGGGAGGATGACAACCCATATATGAAATGGAAAATAAACAATGTTTGAAACCACCAACCAGTTTACTATATCCCATATGCTCCATGGTGCTGGTATATTTACCTACAAAACTGTTTTTTTTTAGGGCAAATGTTGGTAAATATTCCATACATGGAGCGGTATAGGAAAATACATATGAAAGTATATACGATAGCATACTGAAGGGATGAGTTTTCAACTATGACTTCAAACAAAATCTTGAATTCAAGAAAAGATCACATATTCATACATATTCCACACCAGATTTAAGCCATTTTTTCATTGGCACAAGTGCCATGGCCGAGCCGCGATGTTGGTGATGGCCAAGCAGATGGGAACGAAACCTGCATACCTGGCCGCAACGAGCTGTTGAGTTGCAAATCCCCGAGTCAAATGCTACATGTGTAACAGATACATAAACATAAGATACATAATACATATATATATATATATGTGTGTATTATATTTATACACAATATATAATATCAATATATGTATATTCATATATTATATATACATAATATATAATATCAATATCAATATATATATATATATATATATGTATATATATATTTGTAATACATGTACACATACAATCATATACATATATACAAATATCGGTTCGGGATGGACTGAACAAATTGGCCAAGCAGCAAGCCAAAGACACAGGCATAGCCAATGACCTCTGATGCCGTCTCAGTGTAGTTGTCATCCAAGCGAAGTTCCTGCCAACCTCGGCACATTCTCTGACAGTCGCTACTTGATGCTGCTGCGGGCCCCACAAATCGTAAATGGCCCAAAAAAAACGTGGGTTATGAAAAAATGGGATATAAATGATTCCCCCACTTTGGAGTCCATAAATATATGATAAATGGCATATCCTCTTTCATATATGGGATGAAATATGCGTTGTATCTGGAATATAAAAAAACGGATCCTATAAGTGGGAACATCCAAGCAGGCACTCCGTATTGACCCCTAAAACATGTATCTTACCTACATCCATAATTTACACCATAATTTCAGTACTGTTCCCCATGGAGTATATGGGGTACTTTAATAAGTGTCTTGGTACCCCTGACTCCCATGGAGTTGCTCATCGAGATGATCAATCCGGCTGAATTACCCTCTGGTAAACAAACAGTTTGCTATGGAAAATGGCCCATAGAAATAAATGGTTTGCCTAAGTTTACTTATTAAAAATGGTGATTTTCTATAGCTATGTAACAAATTACCAGGGGGTAATTCGCAAACCTGAAATCTTCGGCCATTTTGGAAGATTCCCCCCAATCCTAAGCATCGAAAACCATAGTGACGTCGCGGTGAGGTCATAATTCAGCCAAAATCATCCCCATGATATCCGCATTACATATATATATATATATAATTATATATATAATTATATATAATTATATATATAATTATATATAATTATATATATAATTATATAATATATAATATATATATATATATATATATATAATATACATAATATATACATAATACATAAATCATTATATCCCATGATGGCCAGATTTTTTGTTGGTTAAATCTTCATATTTTTTCTGGATCAATGGATCTGCCGACAAGCTGCGCACCATCTCAATGTCAGGGGGCTCGCTGAGGACCTTTGGGGGTTGCCATCACTTTAGGACATAGTGGGTACATGGGAATCTCAAGGGATATGATATGGAATCAACAACACTATGATATAGATTATGTATATAATATTATATATATACATATATATATGTGTGTCTATATATATATTCTATATATATATATATATTCTATATATATATGTGTGTCTAACAATGGTGGATTTAACCCCCAATATGTGGCGATATGTGGCGGGAAAACGGTTTTATTTGTTGCACTGCAAGTTGGGGATGATTTTTCTCCTCACTGCAACATCTTCAGCTCAACGGAGATCCTGAGTTTACTGAGATCTTGAAAGTCAAACTGCAAAAAAAAATGGTTTCTCAAACCAATGGGGGATCCTCAAACCAATGGTTTTTCCTATTAAAGACCGCCAGTTTTGGATAGCAAATGATGGCAACTTGGGGTTCCCCATTAAAAAAAAAAACGTGTCTGCAATTGTGCGACGTTGACAAACATAGGCGAGGCGTGGGATCGCATTGGTTGGCATCCGGTCCAATTCTTTGTATCCATCACACCATCTACTGCATATGTATTATATATATACAAATAAATCACTATAAATAGCTGTATATATAACCATATAATCTGGTTGGTGGTATACCTACCCCTCTGAAAAATATGAAAGCCAATGGGAAGGATTATATATTCCCATATATTATTGGAAAAACAATGTTCCAAACCACCAACCAGTAATACATGGCGTAAAAATAACAACTTCCATTGGAGTGGTCTTGCTCTCAACATCGAGGTGCCCAAGTGTAGGCATCAGAGTCATAATCCAGCTCCTGTGCCCACCCTCTGCTGAAGTTTGGGTATCAATTCTGATATATGGGCTATCCATTTGAAATAAGATATGAAGTTTGGGGGGGGGTCTCCGAAAAAATCAGACAAACATAGATCATAGACGGATACAAACAATCTCTCAACGACGTGCGACGAGGAGTTGTTGCTTGCATCCGTCTATTTCTCGCCTGCCCAAAAGATATCCCAGCTGCGATCTTTTCCCAGTCGTTATACAATGCACATCTCTCGCTCACCAAGTATTCTTGAGGAAACAGACATCATGTTTTTCTGGCTGAAGTATCGAAAGTATACCCACCATCTTCATAGATTGCTGTCTCAAATTGCCCTTGACATCCTCCAAACAAATCCAAGAATTACCAAAAAAACAGACATGTTCCCAACATTCGCGCTATGTTTTTTCTTCTTTCCCAACCTGGCAGCATGACCATGGCACCATGGCCATCTCTCCTTGGCCAACTCAACAGACTTGCGATCTTTGAAGGAGACGAAGGCGTTGCGGCAGTTCACGCCTCCCACCTGGCGCACCCAACACTTCATGGTTTAAAATGCAATTTCTGATGGTATTTTTCCCAAAGATTTGATGGCCATTTCAGGGGCTTAAAACCCAGAACCCAGGACAATTGCAAAGTCGGAAAGAGGGCGACCGGAATCATCCGGAATCCCATGACTTTCATCATCAGTACCCTGTTGAAGCCATTTGGGATAGTTGCGCGGGTAGAATGGCCGTTTTCAGAGCGCAGATGGGGTAGTGGGTTGTCTGATGGCCGTAGTCTGGGCTTTCCTATTCCTAGGATCTGAGAAAAAAGCCAGTCATAGTCTGATCTCAACGATTCTTAAGCATCAAATTTTGTCAAAAAATGGGATGGGTTAAAACCTCTATGAACATACCCATACTTTGCAGGGATGAACATCCATAAATCCCAACTATTTTGATGATTCACAATGGTGCAAATGTTCAAAACCCTCGGTCATCCTTTTATACTGGTTGTGCTGTCAGATCTTACGTTGAATGCTGTACATAAAATGCAATTTGACAAGTGACATACAAGGTACCAAATTCATTCAAAATGACCAAATCGATGGGGAAGACACATACAACAGAAAAACCATCAAGAAACATTGTTTGGTGTTTTTTCAAATCTCTATAGTTTTGTGCTCTGGGGTCGCAAGATTATTAAAAAAAAAAAAAAAACGTTGCCAAGTCATCAACTAGGGTTTTGACTCAGATCATCTCCCTGGTGGTTCATTGGGTCATGGCCATTCCCATGTTGGATAAAGGTTGCTTAGCCGTGAATCACGGTGTCAGCTCCATGGCTGGGAAACCCCCTGAATCTACTGGAGGGTTTACTGGGTAATCCCCATGAATCTACTGATTTTGCTTGAGTCCCCATCATATACCCTCTGGTAAACTAACATAGCTATTGAAAATGGCCATTTATAGTGAGTTTTCCCATTAAAAATGGTGATTTTCCATAGTTATGTTAAATTACCAGAGGGTAAAGCATCAGTACAGCAGTGTAGCAGTACAACCCACCTTTCACGATCAACGTGTGAAAGGTGTGAAAGGGGCTTCACATTTTTCACAACACATGTTGGATATCTTTGGACTGTATAACCCAAGGATATTCAATTCTATCCTCATGATATATCCCGTTCTATCTCCATATCATTCATATCCGATTCATCCCCATAATGTCCCATTCTGTGACGGAAATGTTTGTTTATGTGCTTCAGTTTACACGAAATGTTGCAGGAAGAACAGTAATTATGTGCTTCATTCTATGTCCCATCTGGGCCCCAACCCTTGAATTATCCTGCAGTATCACTATTAACAGAACTATTTGGTCAGACTGTGGATGGATGGTTGCGAAATCCTGCACCAAAAGGATTGTAGAAATCCTATGAACAACGGGAGATTTACCACTTCCACTGGTGATTCGGGTTTCCTCTAGAGGAAATGTCCCCATTTTACACCTCCATTGTTTCATTCCCGTAGTCAATCGCCAATCACATCACCATTGATATCGCCATTCATATCACCATTCATTCACCCTTATTTACCCTCTGGTAAACTTTCACATAACTATGGAAAATCACCATTTTTAATGGGAAAATCCACTATAAATCACCATTTTCAATAGCTATGTTAAATTACCAGAGGGTAACCGTGAAAAATCTCACCACAATTAGCGGCTCGATAGTTCTCGCCTTTTGGGATTCCTCCAGAATTCGATGGTACTCTGCCGCGATGGCTTCCTCCGTCTTCCTCACCTGCGGAATGAGGTGGAAAGTCATATCCCATAGGATCCATGTATGCTATATATGGTAACATTTACCATCAATATACCCCAAATGTTAGCATATATACCATACATGGATCCTATGGGTATGGAAAACATCAACAAAAATCAATGTAGGTAAAACAATGTCATAAACCACCCATTTTCCTGGGAATGGCAAACATACCACCTATAAAAATGGTGATTTTCCTGGGGGATGGTTTATGACATTGTTTTGCCAACATTAATTAATGTATATTTAAATTTTAATTTTCATGTCATGGGATTTCAGGCTGTGAACATCAGATATGCCTGCCCAACCTCAGGCTGGTCATGGGCTGTAAGTTTATGGCCTGTGATTCTGGTGATTTCAAGATGTGATGCCGCCGTTTCCGCTGCCTTAAACTGCTGCAACCTGACCTAAGAAATCCCAGGAATATCATCTTCGCGAAACTTGGAGAGTGGGTGGATTGTATGATATTTGTATGCAATTCCGTGTTTTTTCACAAAATCCCAATGTTTTTCCCCAAAAAAAACAGCTACCATTCACAGTGTCATCAAACGTAGGCTGGAAAATCCCCAAATCAATGGAAGTTTCTGGGAAGATCATCTTTATATCCCAGTTTCCAGCAAGCCACGTTTGATGACACCAGAAGACATCTAGCCTCTGGTTATTTAACTGTTCGCTATGGACAATGCCCCATCAATATCGATGATTTACCATTTTCGTGACCGAAAATGGTGGCTTTTCCAGCTCTCAAACCGTCAACTGGGCTTCAAAACCTATCATATAGATGCCCATATATATATATATTACCAATTATTCCCATATTCCTGGGATTTCCTGGGAAAATCGAGCTCCAGCTATACATCCATCCATTCCAGCTATCTTCAGCGACCATCCATTTATAAACCACACGGCACGGTGGACGGTCGACGGTCACGTCGTTTTTCGTCACCTCCTCGGTGTAGAATTCGATGCTATCCACCTTTTGAGGCACCTGGGAGAAAGTTCGGTGGTTCGTTGCGATAGATGAAGGTGGCTAACTAACTAAGCAGGTTTCTAGTAGATATGATATATCTAACTGATATCTAACTAATTAATGGTGTTTTTTTACGATAGATATATCTACTAGAAACCATATTAGTTAGCTTCTAAAGCCCATTAGCTAGATATATCTACTAGAAACCTGCTTAGTTCTTTCATACACCCCTATAAACTAGTTCGATATATCTAGAAACTAAGGATGGGGCACCACCTTCTGGGAAAAATAAGCCCAAATCACCATGCAGGTCATCCATGAGGACTGGATGATTTGGGGGGTACCCCCATGGCTTAGGACGACACCTCCCTATATATATATATATATACGTATAACAATCATATAACTTCTTCTTCTTTTTCTTCTTCTTCTTTTTCTTCATCTTCTTCTTGCGTGCCATAGGTATGGTTTGTGAAAACGGATGTGAAACTAACTTAGAATCATATTAAACTAGGGAAGTTAACTGTAGAGTTAGCTCTTCCCAACAAGGACTTATGGTAGAAAAATCGGATTCAGAATGGCCACCAGGAAACTGTTGGGAAACACACATTTCTTTGAGTCTGTTTTTAAGAATTGTGTTAGATATCTATGACATTTTACAATATATGAGATATAAACAAAATCATCAGCCAGTTCAAACATCTTCAAACCACTTCTGATCGGATCCTCTGTTTCATTTCCCTTCATAGCAACAAATAAAAATAACTCATAGTAGGGAGAATGGTAGCACTAAAATTCCCCTTTTTGTTCATTTTCCCCATTTATGTTTCGATAGGGGATCAGCCTTAAAAACCTGGAAAAATCGTGCACCCTCCGGAAATCCTGTTGAGGGCCACCAAGGCCCCTAGATGGTTTTTCAACCACCGAACGGATGGTTGAAACCCTATCTGGTTGGTGGTATACCTAGCCCTCTGAAAAATCTATTCGTTCGTCAGTTGGGATGATGACATTCCCAATATGATGGGAAAGTCATAAAAGTCATGTTCCAGTCACCACCAACCAGCAACCAAAATAATGGGATGTTTACCATCTATGAACTGGTTCATGTCCCGTTTTTTCTTGATGTTGACAACGACCTAACGTTGGATGATGAAATGTCACGGTCCTAAAATCCTGATTCGGTTATTTTTTACGACAAAAAATGACGATATCAACTGACTATCAATATTTATGTCCCCATCATCAATATGTAGTATTAAGTATCATCTTAAAATATCTCAAATATCCATAAATATCACCAAAAAACAGGCTCCCAAAATAAATAGGACAAGCAAAACACCCGGGCTTCTTTTGGATTGTTTTTCACATTAGGAAAAAGGGATTGATGTGGTAAATTCAAGGGTTGAGCAAGGGAGAATCGGCGGGGGAAACAATGGATTTTACAGTAACCTAAAAATGAACACCCTTTTCAAGCAGTGATGTGTTTTACCTGTTTCTCAAGTCTATGTTTGGATTTACCTCATTAAACCTTCAGCAGCATTGTCAAAAAAAGGCTGCCTTAGATGATGAGGACCCTGTAGATTTCAGTGGAAGCTGACTGACCCAAAACTTTTGGCTCTGCAAAGTTGGTGCGAACAAGTTTGCCACGTCAGTTGCCGGGCGGACGTCAGCAAGTTTAACGGAAACGGGCTAGGAATAAACACAGAAAAAGGCCAAAAAACATCATAAAACTGCTCTTTCCAGCCATTCATCAAATGTCCACAGTTGGAAAGCCAACAATTGAGGTCATCAGATGTCATCAGAACCGCTAACCCACCTCCCGTGCTGCACCTGCCCCACATTCACCACATAGTGCTCAGGTCTCTTCTCGTTCTGCGGCAGAGATTTATCCGGTTGGACGATGTTGGACGGATGGACATCACAGGACCTGGATATCTGGTTGAAGTTCTGCACTGAACTTGGGAGGATAAAGTTGGCATCGTGTCCAAAAAAGTTGGCATCTAAAATCTATGAACGTTGACACGGGGTTTTAATGCAGCGAAGAGATGAGTGAATTTCACGTTTCGGCGCAAGAAAGGCACAAGACTTGTAGTTTGCTCCAGTCTATTGGATCGTCAGGGTAGGATCAGGGCAAGATACTGCAGGTCTCGGTAGGTGGTACCCCAAATTGGCATCTTTTCCCATGCGAAATGGTGGGAAAGTCCCAGCTATTGCACTTAGCAGCTCCACCCGGCTCCTTCTCCAGTTGGAACTCCGCTTGACTCTTCTGGTCCAGTGCCGTGTCCCTGAACAAAGCGTTGAAGCGTTGAAGCATGGTGAAAGAAACTCCATGGAGATGAAATTGGCATCCCATCAGTATGAGGAAGGTCTTTTCTTGGTACAAACCCAGATGATACTGCCATGGCCTTTCATATATGGGTAGAACATGGTAGAAGAGCATAGCTATAATGTCCGGGACTCAACCTCGTTCAAATAGAACAAGTTGTCGCCCTGGCCGACAGATTTTGCTCCTATCAGCCTCCAGTGTCATCAGCTCCGGGTAAACCGTGCTGATCACGGAAAGGACTAGACAAATGATGCTGAGTCACTGACCACAAACTCTTCCAAGTCCTGATAAAAAGATATACCCTCTGGTAATTTAACATAGCTATTGAAAATGGCCATTTATAGTGAGTTTTCCCATTACAAATGGTGATTTTCCATAGTTATATTGGTTTACCAGAGGGTAAAATCCGTACATCAAAAATCTGGGTGCCGGAAACCCAGGGAATTCTCGTTTTGAACCACCCGGCCGGCCGCCCCATGAGCTCCGTGAAACAAAGCGCCTGTATTGCACCAAACCGATGAGCGCCCGAGTTTTCTTCACGGTGTGGACTTCCTGCGGATGTCGAAATTGGCTGGAAAAAAAATGTCTGTTCCAACTGAAATTGAGAAATCCCCATGAAATATATCCAATAATCCATTAAACCCTAAAAAATCATCACTAGATCGAATTTAAGTCACCATTACAGGTAAATTATAACCTAAGCTGAAAAGTTCGGGTATGTTGGGAGAATTCCCTGAGAACAGTCACCATCATTCCAGTCAGGGAGAACAGTGAGGTCGTTATATTTACCCAGATTAGATCACTTAAACAATCTTAAACACATGTTGAATATGTGCTTCCCTAGGCCTGGAATCTGAGTCATGCCGGCCTCGACCACATCGCTGCCCAACGCCAGACCAAAGAACTCGCGAATCTGCGATGCGAGTGCTGCTGATATGTGCAAGTGCTAGCTCTAGTGAAGGGTCATTTGACCCGAAACCATATGGAGGTTTTCTAAGTCGTGGGGGTGCCCCGAACAATCATCCATGAAATAAAAAATCGGATTTTCCAAACCATCCAGCTTTGTTTGGGTACCACCATTTTAGGAACGCCCCCCCCTTATCTTTCCTCCGTTGCACCCAGGTGCTAAGGTGATGAAATGATACTCAGATCGTTGCCATGATTGATGAGACCAGCGTCAATTGATTGGATTCATTCCATGCAATGAGGATTGTGAAAAAAAATACCCTCTGGTGAAAATCACCATTTTTAATGGGAAAACTCACTATTTCAATAGCCATTTTCAATAGCTATGTTAAATTACCAGAGGGTAGTTGATGATTCTGAAACTTCATTTAAAAAAAAAAAACAATACTTCGATCTGGGTAAAAACTTAAGACCGGACCACACCCTTATTGTGGTTATTTGCTGCTGTTGACCACGCATTTTCTGGGGTATACTCACTAAAAACTAACATAACTATGGAAAATCACCATTTTCAATGGGAAAACTCACTATAAATTGCCATTTTCAATAGCAAACTGTTAGTCATTACCAGAGGGTATACCCATTTTTTTTGCCCATCCCATCCCATCACATCCATGGTCACATTTGCCTAGTGGTCACTTTGGTGGGCCAGCCTTGTCCTCGCAGGTAAATTCATCAGGGATGCCTTCCACCAGGACTGTCCTGGAAAATATCTGCGGCTATCAGAGATTTTCATGTAACCTTCGCAAATGGTGGATATCATAAGAATAGATGATATCATTGATATGGGATATGGGGATATATGGATTATATAACAAAATAACCAGTGATAGGGATTGAACCAGTGGATTCTACATGAACATAGGTGATTAGCTCGGCTGGGGTCTCAGAGTGGTCCTTCGAAATTATCCAGAAATATTCAGAAATATGCAAGATAACGAAATGTGCTGGCCCATTCTGACTGGTTATAGCTGAAACATGTTGTGATTTCTTACTAGGGATCTTTTTGAGGGGACATGTGTGTCTGTCTATTTGGAACTGCACAAAGCATCACAAAACATATGTTTCATCAAAATACGCAGGATACATCAGCGAACCGAACTTAACCTATCTGACTACTAGCCATACTAAACAGGTTAAGTGATGATCTGGTTGTTTTGCCTCTGGTAAACTAACAGTTTGCGAACTGGAAACTCGGAAAATCATTTTCTTTGAGTAGGTAAATCACCTATTTCAGTGGTCCATTTTCCATAGCGAACTGTTAGTTTACCAGGTTGTGAATATACTGTTTCTTGGGGACGTTTACTTGGTGAGGGACCTCTAACATCACATGGTTTAGTTCATCCTAGATACGTAAGCTACGGGCAAATACCCAATTATATTAACGTAATTCCCTGGGGTGAACGTTCACCCGAAATTCCCCAAACTGGAGCTTTTACCCAGTTATTTAATGCTTAAAAACATCATCTATGAATCTATATTTCTGTATCTATAAATGGTGTATGTTCCACGGTTTCAATGGTAAAATACTGGTTGGTGGTTGAGCCCTACCCAGTCCTACCCCTCTGAAAAATATGAGTTCGTCAGTTGGGATGACATGACATTCCCAAGATATGGAAAATCACAAAATTCATGTTCCAAACCACCAACCAGAATATGGTAAAATATGGTAAAAATAATCTAGAAATTTTATGACTGCTGGATTTTCCGCCTGACCTGGAGCGCGGATGCGGCAAAGTCTTCAGCCACTTGAAGCGTCGAACCAGAAATTTCTCCTTCGGAGGTTCGCGCGCGTTTGCGATCAATGGATGATTCAGAACTATATAGTTGAGGGATGTTCATATATAGAACTATAACTATGATAATGGATACATAGATTAACTATAACTGATTAAGAAAGAACTACAACTATGATTGCGAATGGGTTAAAACTATAGTTAGTTGGTTTACTAATTATTGGGATATCTTAAGTGTGTTTTTTTGTTTCGATAGATACTCCTTTGTGGTTGCGTTAAATCACAACAGGATGGTTTTTCAACCCGGAAAAATAAACATGTTTACGATGTTTACCCACCTCATCAACTGGTGATTTCGCACCAATTCCACAGAAAAAAACTCGTTGGGATATGGGATGATGACCAGATAACTACAGCACAAGGCGGCTGAAGCGGAAGTGCTTTGACCCTAGGAAAATGATCATCCATGGTGGCTTTCCACCACCAAAGCCACCATGAATACAAAAAGAGGAGGGAAACCCATGGGAAAGTGGATTTTTGAACAAGATCTGCATGGGAAATTTTAAGGTCCGTTGACTGGCAGGCTTGGTCTGCTGACCCAATTTTTTCTTGATGAAATCATAAAAATTCACTGCCTGAAGAGGGGACTACTCACCTAGAATAGTTCTTGCACCCCCTTGCGAAACAGGAATTTCTTCCAGATCCAATCTTGAATGAAACTAATAATGATACAAATGATACATGATGATACAGGACAGAATATAGAAAAATCGCTAAGGCGCGGAGATTCATTGTGACAAAGATTGACAAAAGGCTCCTGTGCATCATAGATCAAGGTCTTCACGGTGTAGCAAACGTAAGCCACAAACAATGCTTGGACGTAGTACAGCCAAGGATGGCGGATCACCACATTTCCTGAGATGTGAACCACCGGATTTAGTGCTCAATGTGGCGAGGAAAACTGGCTCAAAGTGGCGAGGTATCAAAAAAGAAGTTACCCGGTAGCGAAAAGAAGTTCCCTCAGGAAAGCTCAGTCATTCAATCCCACCTGGCTGGAACATGTTTTTAAGATCCGCCGACTTCTTTTTGCAGATGATTCACCAAAAATGATGTGAACATATCCCCCACTTCACAACTTGCCCAACAAAAGAATGATGTGAACATGTTGATTTCACCGCTTTCTAAAATGATTCGCCTCCCGAAAAAGGATATAAAACTTGATTTGTGGATGGCAAAAATCATCAACGCAATCTATAGCTTAGGCATATACTAATCACGGTGAAGCCAAGACGCCCATGCCGATCTTGCTGAGACTTGGAACTTCTGGCCCACCCTCACCGAAGAAGAAGTGGAGCGGGCACAAGATGCAGACGCCCACCTTCCGGCCAAGTTCCACCATTTTCCGATGTCGTTTACATCAGGATGTTCAATGAATTTTCATCATCATTCTGTTGGAGAATTTTCATGATTTGTCTTTTTCAAAAAAAAACAACAGTTGAAAATTCTCCAACAGACATCATTGTGTTGAAGTGATGTCTTGCTTTCCAAAGAAGGACACCAAAAAATTCATGGTCAGGCAAAACATGACAAAATGAGGTGGCCTCACTTGCTGTGTTAAACAGGTACTTTGGCATCTCCCCCCGTGAGTTGTACTGGGAGGTGCCGCACTCCCCCGAAATCTCGCAGTTTTTACAAACATAAAGTTGGAAGTTCCAACCTGGAACATCAAGAAATGTGGAAAAGCATGGTTTACTGGAAAATATCCCCAATCTCCCCAATCCCCCATTGAAAAACACACATTTCAGAATCAAGTCGGCTACTGAAAAATCCACAAGACCTCTGCCCCCGAAAACCGCACCCCCCCGATGCGAATGCAAATGGCAAATGCCAACTGAATGAACTCCAACCTGGGCAGTGCCGTGAAGAAAAAACATGGAAAGAAGAATCCGAAGAATTGGGAACTTACAGATGTATAGATGTATGTATGTATGTATGTATGTATGTAATTATGTAATTATGTAATTATGTAATTATGTATGTATGTATGTATGTATGTATGTATGTATGTATGTATGTATGTATGTATGTATGTATGTATACATATATATATATAGGTACCTATGAAACACTGGGACCGCAATGGGACTATGGCCGCATGTTTACCATCTACCAACTCGTGCAGAATTTCATCCATCCACAATAGTGAACGATATGTAAACATAATG
>Ga0126342_10002900_pt1 | contig 27583 bp, 30 predicted proteins | sample Cyp1metagenome_FD_92528 | JGI IMG/M metagenome (GOLD analysis project Ga0126342, IMG submission 92528) | Coral microbial communities from Lord Howe Island, Old Settlement Bay, Australia - Cyphastrea 1 metagenome | ecosystem: Host-associated > Invertebrates > Cnidaria > Coral ... | reverse complement strand
CAACCACCTTTCGGTCCATCAGTGGATTCGCTCTGCCATCCCTGATTCACAACAACCAATCTCTCCTATAGGTTTCCTATTTTTGAAACTTCCGCCACCGCCTTGTGCGGTACTACTGGTATAGACTAAGTATGGCTCAAGAATAGTGTAGTTTTACAGCTAGAAGGTCTCAGGAGCAAATTATAACATGTTACGGAGGATTCCTCTCTAAATTCAATAGAGCGGACAGAATGTGTAATACAAATGGACATCTTGCCCACAAACCAAGATGGACAAGATTTAAGATGACAGGATCTGATAAGATCTGACAGGGATCTTTTCTGGCTGTGTTTGAGAATAGGAACCCCTATTGGATGATCATCATGAAATGTGGCCCGGGAGGCCATAGTCTATCTTGATCACCTCTTGAGCTAAGGAACTATGTCATATTTAGATATTCCTGGGGTCACTGGATATATCATGATGTTCAATGACATATCATACGGATTCATGGCATACGGTACATCTTGTATACCATTTCCAGTTGAATTCATCTTTGCCCGCCACTCCTTCCGAGATTTGCTGGCAAAACCAGCTCTTGGTGTGCTGGTTTGGGGTCGAGGCACTTGGTGACGAAACCAGGGGATCTTGTTCGACCTTGGCAAAGAACTCCTCGAAACCGATTGGTGGCGGGGTCCTGGAGGGCTGGAAGATGTATCGTGAACTGCTGCTGGAACAGTCCAGACATTGCCATGTAGTAGTTGCCGTCACTCGCAACTTTGATTACCAAAGGATTTTTCCGGGCTGATGCTGCTTTGGAGGGTGAAGGATTCTCCTAGCTCTGCACCTGCAGTTCGCGTTTCTATCTCTTGACGTTAATTTGATGGATCACAACACCCAGAGCCATTTGTAGGATGCGTTACAAGTTTACACGAGGTGGTACTGCGTTTTTTTTTTCTGCTTACCGCGCGTTGAGCACATTGACTGAGTTTGCGAATCATCGTCACAGCCAAGAACTACAGACCTCTGTCCTTTGCAAGTTTGTTCCACGTTTGAAACGTGGAGAAGATGGCGTACAAGCACACCTCACTGGAGAGATTGATGGGACCGGAAGAACAGAGATATTCTTCGATATGAAACATTATCCGCCGACCCCTGCCTAGCCTTGGCCTACGCGGGGCGGCGCCTGGGATACTGTAGGTGTGCGACATTCGCTGCGGCCCCAGCTGTGCAAACTTTGGCTGCCAAGGGTTGCGAAACTGCTGCAGCTCCAGGTGTCCAAGGTCCAAACCCAACTTTGTTTCTATACGGTTTCTAAAATTCATTATTAAAGTGTGGGGTCTCTGATTCTAAGGTGCTGCAGCTTCAGCTCCAAACCCTCCTTTGCCCCTTGCCAAGGGTTGCGAAACTGCTGCAGCTTCGCTGTCTTCAGCCCGTTGCCAAGGTTGCGAAACTGCTGTAGCTTCAGCTCCAGCCGGCCAGAGTCCAAACTTGCTAGGGTTTTTAAAGTGCCGCAGCTTCAGCTCCAAAACCTCCTTTCTATAGGGTTTTGAAAACTGCAGCTTCAGCTCCGGATGGCCAGGGTCCAAACTTTGCTAGGTTCAACAACCTTGTTTCTCTAGGATCTCTAAAGTGCTGCAGCTTCCGCTCCAAAACCTGCTTTCTATAGGGTTTCGAAACTGCTGGTTGGCGCCTGTCGCGCAGCCCTGCAAAGCTTCGCTGCAGCTTCAGCCCGTTGCCAAGGGTTGCGAAACTGCTGCAGCTTCAGCTCCAGGTGGCCAGGGTCCAAACTTTGCTAGGTTCACCAACCTTGCTTCTATAGGGTCTCTATAAGGGTTCGCGGATCATTGAAAGCACCGGAAAGCGGATCACTTAGAGCACCAGATCACTTAGAGCACCATGGGATCACTTAGGGCACCAAAACGTGGATCAGTTAGACCACCAGAGAATGAGACCTTTGGGTTTCAACTTAGGGACACGGTCACGCGCTCACTTGCGCACCCGAAATTTCACTCACTTGCGCGCCCAGTGCGAAAAAATAACTCACTTGCGGTCGGGTGGCTCGGGTGGTGTGGGGTGGGGTGGGACAATAACGTCCATGTTCCTGCGGGCACAGGCACAGCACTTTCATCATCGTTCGCTGCGTATATGTGCATGCATGCCACCATGCTTGCATGCATCCATGATCATCCATGCATGTATTTATGTCTGTCTGTCTGTCTGTCTGTCTATCTGTTTGTCTGTTTGTCTGTCTCTTTGTAACCCCCTTTTCTGGAAGCTATGTGTATGTATGCATGTCTGCATGTATTCAGGTAGGTATGTAGATATGTAGGTATGCATGTCATTGCGCACGCGGTGTCTGTGTTTCTGTATGGTGGTGTCTAGGTAAGTGAGCATGCATGCATGTGTGCATGCGTGCATGTATGCATGTGTGCATGTATGCATGTATGCATGCGTGCATGCATGCATGTATGCATGTGTATGCATGTGTATGTATGTATGTAAGTAAGTATGTAATGTAATGTAACGTAACGTAATGCAATGCAATGCAATGTACTGCATGCATGCATGTACCCATGTATCTATGTCTGTATGTGTCGCAATCAGGCAGATGCAAAAGCATGACCTATGGATGTACTCGAACGCAAATACTGTGGAACACTGAGAGGGTCGGAGAGCAGAATCACTTCGAGTGCCGGAAGGCGGATCGCGTGGAATGTGTACCTGGATCAATGTCACTACGTGCGTGCTTCAGTGCTTCAGCGTGTAGGCACGTATGAATGTGTCCATTTATGTGTCTATGTCTCTGTGTATATATGTAGCCCTAGCACTATGCATCTCTTATGTTTCTGTACGTGTCACTTTTAAGCGTTCCAAGCGATCCCCTTTCCGGCGCTTGAAGCGATCCACTTTCCGGCGCTCCAAGCGAAACCCCGACCCTCTAAAAGGTGCTGGTTTCTATATAGGGTCTCTAAAGTCCTGCAGCTTCAGCTCCAAAAGCTCCTTTCTATCGGGTTTCGAAACTTTGGTTGGCACGTTTCGCCCAGCCCTGAGAGGTTGCCACAAGCTTCCAGGAACTCTTCACACCAGCTTGCCCAAGGCTCAAACATCGCAAAAAACTTGCCCCTTAAACAGGGGGTCGGCGTCACGCGGGCGTTAGTCTATTTATTAAACTATCCAATTTTCTGAATAAACTATAACACTTCACTGACCTGAGGCTATTTTGGAGATAGTTACCCGAATCCTAACCATATTCCAGTGACGTCGCATTGAGGCCGGTATAATAGGTTATGTTTTATCCAGATTTTTGATGATTTTTGGTTGTTTTGCCCAATTCTTGTGGCTTTTGGTCCTGCAAGAATGGAGGTGCAAATTCGCCAAGTTGAGGATGCACTCCATGAAAAAGTTGGGCTAGCGGATATGGGTCAAGTCATTGGCGACCCCAAACATGGCAATCAATTATATTCTATCTTAATCTAGAATCTATTCCGGAAACATGTTGAACATGATCATTAAATAAGGGATTTTGGGGGTTTTCCCATTGTTCTCCCAACATTTTCATATCCAAATCACTAGTCCATCAGTGGTTCGTAACCTCTGCCATGAGCCCAGGCACCGTTCGAAGACTTGCAGAATGTCTTCATTATTGCGCCCGTAGTGATACGCTGTTCTACCCCAATGGTCCTTCCTGAGGATGTGAGAAAAATGGGAGAAACATGTCGTGACTTGCAGGTGACTTGTGAGTTTTTTAAAGTGCAGAACGCAGTTCTCAACGTTCTTTGAGTTCTTTGCTCAAAATCTTTGTGATCAGATGTCCATCAATGGTTGCCAGTTGAATTCCTTGATGCAAAGCCAGGACATTTTCCGATTAGGACCGATTACGGACACTAGAACTGGTGATTTCCCGCACATCCGACGAGGGGCGTGGTTGGGTCAGCGCCAAACATCAAGAGTAGTTTTACCATCATGACGTTCTTCCTCGGCAAACGGCGCCAGGAGAATCGCTGAAACATCCAGAACTATGTCCAACCCAAGATAGCGTTTAAACAGGAACATGTTTAAACAAACATCTTTGCTGCAACCCCTACCTTTGCCCACCAGCGATCCTGCATATCCTTTGACATGCTCAAATCCCTGCGTAGGACCAGCGTTTTTAAATATCCAAAACAAGAAACCCCAAAACCCCGAAACCCTAAAGCCATAAGCCTAAAACCCAAAACCCTAAATCCCTAAATCCTGAAGTCAAAATCGCTGCGTATAGCCCGTGTTTTCATTCATCCTCAGGTGACAAGTATATGATAGTGCCTGGGTGTGTTGTTTGTGGGCTAAGACTGGGGTTGGCTTAACATGTTAAAACATGTTAAAATATGTTAAAATGGCATAAGGCCAGGATTGACATCACCATGGATCAAGGATCACAAACTCACAAGCATTGTGGCCTCCAGGTCTCAGCTGAGGGTCTGCTTTACGGCTTCGTGAAGTGGAAACGTGATAAAAAAGAAACCTTTCTGACTGTTCACCTGCCGGCTTGGAAGAATTTTGGGAATCACCAACATTTGCTGGTGAAAACATGTGAAAATCGCTGATTTTCAAATGGCTTGCGATTTTCAATCCAGCATTTCGATGATTTTGCCCTGAGAAGTGCTACTCAGTGCTACTCGGGAAATTCCCATTGCCGTGTTTGACACCGGAGGGTCTCCCCTCGATGAACCCATCTGAGTCATCTCCGATGTCCCACATGTCCCACAGCCTTCGTGAACTGATTCTGCTTTAAGAACATCAGAACCTGAAGCGGAAGCCACTCTGGTGTAGAGATGTCTAGAGGACTCAAGGTGCCTTTATAGGATCCCCGATTTCAATGTCAGTTCAAGAGGTGATGACCCAACCCCGACTGAAACTTCAACTCTTATCCAGGCATAGCGACATAGTTGAAACCACCTTTGAAAGTAGCCTATTTGTTGTGACAATGGGAGCGTGATCGTTTGCAAAGCCCGCATTTTCGGAAAGCATGTGTCCCAGAATCGGCTTTGGGGAAATCTACAGAACACAGATGGAACAACCAAAATTCCGTGATTTGGGGGTAAACCACTGTTTCCTCTCGATCCCTTTTATCCTTTTTTCTATCTAGTTGGTTCAATCCCACTAATTTCATGATCACTGCAGTATATCAACTTCCTACAATCTTTTACTTCCATCAATCCACTAAATGTGGATCACCTATGAGTTTCTATGATCATGGTGAGCTCATGCCCTGACCGCTGCCTGTGCTTGCCACTGCTTCACATTCCTCAGCAGCGTGTTTCCCCAAAATGGATCAAAATGGTGAGATATGGTGAGCCCGGGTTTCCTTGTTCAAACAGCAGCAACATCGAGAACATCCCTAGAGATTTGTCAATCCGTTGGTATCCAAAGTTGGATGATCCCTGGTATCCGGGCAAATTTTAGCCTATCGGATCCTATCGGCCTATCATATTTCCCAATCATGTCACCAATCGTGTCCCAATTCATCACCATTTCGACCATTTTTGGACCCCTTGGACCCCTTGGCGGACTGTGGCGAAGTCTCATCGGTGACATGTACTGGTGAATGCTGATCATATCCGTAGTGTTGCGGCATGATTCAGCTGGGGCAGCTTGTTTCCATGTATGGCATACCAAGATATGAATCATCACTGGCCGCAGGTTCCAGATGAAAACCGTATATCAACTGTCAAAAGGGTATGGAACGGTATGGGTTCCTGGAATATTTCTTCAATTCCAGCATCGGTACACGTTTCAGTTCCAGCTGGAACCTTGACTGCCTCCAACGCGGATCCTTACATTTACCATCATTTACTATCAGCATATGAGCCACTGAGACTATCTAAAACTATCATGGATCCATTGTCAAGTCACAATTCCTCTTGGATCATCCTACTAATCCAATGACTTGATCTGGGCTTCATACCATGGCCATAGTTGAAACAAGCCATGGCACCAGATCCTATTGATCCCACTGCGGTTTCACAATTAATGTAACATGGCTATATATGGCTATCTCCCCATCAATGGTAAAGTCAGTTAGATAAGTGTTCCATGTGTACAAAATTGCCGACCTTATTGTCAAGTTGCCATTTGGGATATTTTCATTGCCATTAAGGAAACATCCATTTGTCATCTATAAATATATGATTAATATGATTAAACCCAATGAGAATTCAGGGGAAACCGCCTACAATGGGTTTATCATCATTTTTATTCATTTTCCCTATTCAGCCAGAAATTGGAGGGACACCATAGGGAAATCTGTTGGTAAATCCCCAAACTTTCGGACTCGACCAACTTTGAGAATCCACCAGCCAAGGCTCACGCGATGCCTCGCCACAATGCGGTCCCGGTGCGAGCTCGCGCGGCCACCATCTTCGGCGCCGCATCGGATGCTCTCCGACCTCGTGTACCAGTGTACCATTCATGGCCAGAAGAGGTATTCCAATGGAACTCCAATGGATAAATTAGGGGGTTTATGTTTTGGTTATCAACTACGATCTGTAGGATGATTGAAGGCAAATTCTACAGGAAACCCTTTTTTTCCTTAAACCACCCCAAGATGAAGAGTGGGGACTGTTTGCTGCACTTTTTCTGAGTTTGCAAGATGAGAATTGCTTAGTTTCAAGTAATTCTGTACTTGGACATGCACTTCTTTAAAAAACGTCTTAAAGGAAGGCTACACTATGAGAGAGACACAATGTGTTTTGTAAAAAGTCATTGCCAATTCAACTATGCAAGACTTGCAACCACTGCTATATCTCTTGCGGCAATACTGGACGTTGAAAGGTATACTGAACATTTTCAAGACTACTGATCGTTCAAAGAACACTGCATTTTCCGCAGGAATGCTGCATGCTTTTTCAGAATATTGCGTCTCTTCAAGAAATACTGTACTTTTTGAAGAAACAATTGATGCCCTTCGAGAAGAATACTGCGCGTAAATGACAATTGCTGCATTTCAAGAAAATAATGCTACCTTTCCATAGTGCACTCTTGAAAGATACGATGCCTGTGTACAGGGACTCTGCTTGTTTGACTCCACGGTATGACATTTTGAACCATATCTGGCCAATTCTCCATGTTCACCTCTACAGCGTGTCTCCTCTTGGGTCCCATCCAATCCCGCCAAAACCAAAAAAACATGCAAACCCGGGGGAGAAGATACCGAGACATGCTTTTTTGTTTTTCCTGTGTCTGTTTCTTCGTTTTTTGGTTTTGCATGCCAGAGAGGAAATTAATTGCAGAAGTGAGGTGGCAGATGGTTCACGTGAGATGCTGCAGAGAATTGGGTCCTGACAGTTCTCAGTTTTTTGCGTTTTTTTCCCATGTCTTTGGCGATTTTTACATGTCAAGCAAATAAAATTAAAGACAATGAAACCCACACGGTCTACGAAGAGATTAATAGCAAGTGGAGGCAAAAAAACATTTCTACTTCTTCTCTTAGTTGTGCGTTTTCTGTAGTTACTCACACATCCAATGTTCTTGTGCACACTGGTGGCCCCCTGTTTTGCAAATATAAGATAAGGGTTTCCTGTAAATTGTCCCAGCATCCAATTCTGGGACATGATGCATGAAAAACATCAAAAGATATATGTGTATATATGTTTGTATGGAAAACAATACGGTAAGCATATCAATTTATATAAATCTGGGGATAGGATTCTTCTTCTTCAACATACCTCTCAAAATTCCAACACCTTCGAACATTTGGCATGCTGTATGCTGAACATTCAGTCAGTTGAAGAAAACACGCTGCAAGGAGACCGCTGTGTATGGTATCCAGTTTCGAACCCCATCAAATCACATGTAATGTGGTAAACCCCAAAAACACGCCTCCCATTTGGGGATGTTTTATACCACCGATTTCTGGCCAAATTGGGGGCAGTTTATTATTGGCTTTGCCACATTATATGGATCGAAATGCACATCAACAAACCTCCAAACTTGGAGGTCGAAAAATAATGGGATGGCCCAAAATCTTTGGGACATGGCCATCACTTGGGGCAAAACCCGCCATTGACAAACATTGGTGATAGACGTTTTTTCTATCTGGATGACTTATATTAATTCACCAATCTGAAGCTTCGGCTGGCTGGGGTTCAAAAGCAACCACATTTTATATGTATGTATACATACGTATGCAATGATGCTTCTATACATTCACATCAGTATCATCAATATCCCCTTTTGATTGGCATATTGGCATCATATTCATATCTACAATTTTATATCCAATATCTAAAAATATAAAATTCATATAGGGGGATATCCAATTTATCCAATCTCTAAATTGGAGATCTGTGTTTTTCGGGGCCCGTTTTTTTCCTCCTGGTTTTCTCCGCACAAGGCACCGCGGGGAGCTCAGGTCCTGTCGGCTCATATCATAATGTCATGTAATGTAAATGTAAATGTAATATGAAGTAAGATATCAGTCACTAGTATATAAACATACATAAACATATATATATATATATACGTAGATATAATCATACGTATATATACATACACATCTGTAGAGTAGATATGGCAAAAGCAACCTACCTATATCTGTATCTGTATATATATATATATATTCCGTATAATACTACATTCATGCATCCCAAATTCACTTGGTAATCATAATCTTTGCCACAAAATAACTTTGTCTTGGTGGGATACCTGGGTTTTTAAACGCATTTGGGTTAACATATTCACTCCTTAATCAACTAACCAAGCATCATTTTCCCTACATGGCCATTTGCAGGATATACCCTCTGGTAATCAAACCTGGCCATGGGAAATCCCGGAGGTTTCGTTCGGGAAAATCATCTCCCACCTCATCGAGGCTAAGACTTGTGGACGCGGTGACGCCCTGGGTGGAACATCCCAGACTCAATGGGAAAATCGTCTATGCACCATGGAATATCATGGATTATTTAATGATATGGAGGTTTCCTGAAATGGGTGTCCGGGTACCCCATTTCATCATCCATTTAAATGGGATGTTCCATTAAAAACCATCAATTTTTGGAGTACCCCCATGGAACCCCCCATATGTGTATATGGGTCGAGTCATTGGAGTATCTGTTTGGACCCAGATAGCACAATTGGTCACTTTAATAGCAAACCATAATTTTTTTTGGGTCAACCATCTTGACACCCACATGATGTGGGAAAATGCATCCGAAGGATAAGAATATCATCAACCAACAATTCGCTTTGATTGAGATGATGAGGCTCCGAATTAGTTGACAGGGATTAGGAATGAAAGATAGTTACGTTTTTCTTAAAAAGCGGGCTGCTCCAAAAGCCCATGGGTGGTGATCATTTTCCCCAGTAAAATGAGGAAAAATAAATGGGGCATACCAATATTTTTGGCAAAACCATCTAAGTAGTGGGCAGTCACTTGCGAAAGAACTTCGCACCAGTGAACTGAACCCAAAAATCATCATCCGTATCAGTAGACTAAAATAACCATTGGTCCATCCATGGCTTTCCGGTCCATTGGATCTAATGGTGAATTCACCATTCGCAGCTGCGAAAGATGATCCATTTTTGGTCAAGTTTTTCGCTTCATCTTTCTGATCTCCTCATTGCCGGGTGAACAACCATATTTTGTGATTGGAGATGATTAGAGCAACGATTTTTCAACAGAGAAAGTCAACATGATGCCATTTTCAAGGATAATCACCACTGAAACCGTCAGCCAATGATATGGACGTATATGGACCATAGCAACTATATCCTCATTATACCTCACATCCTAATTCAATGGGTGCTTGAACTGGTTACATGAAAGCCTCATTGGATCATCACCCGCAATCGCCTCCACTTGAGTGGTGGGGTTCCCGAATATGTCCTGGGCACCATGGTGGATTGATGTTGGAACACATGAGACAAAAATAGCCCCAAAAGAACAACATTCTGTGAAATTGGGATTCACATATTCACCAATCCTAAAGCTGGAATCTTTAGGAGCCATAGTCGATTTCTGATCCAAAGTTGGTCTTTCTGGGGCAAGTGGCTCGCCAAACTGAATGCAGGAGGCCACTGAATTGGGAGGTCCACAATACTAACCACATCTAACCACTGTTTCTTAGAATGGCCTCCTGTTATACTTTGCCCAGCCATTTTCAAACTTCGATTTTGAGAGTTCTCCGTATGGTTGATCAGATACAAATCTATTCGTTGGTGCTGAGAATTTCCCTCCTATGACTACTACAGTGGCTGCAATTGCACACCTTGGATAAGATATCCACTATATCCACGGTTGGTGATTTACCCCCTATCAATTGCCAGTCATAGAGAGGATTTGCGTATCCAACAGCGAGTTTTTAAGTGGCTACATCTCGACTGAAGCCTACCTGTTCCAACTGCCTGTCTTGGGTTGTCTTGGGCTTGAAACACATAGCCCTAAAAGTGGATGTGGCTGGTCCAGTACAAAATGAGCAGTTTATAGTGGTTCCAGTGGTTCCATTTCCTCAAATCTCTTGCGATTCATCAAATATATGGATTCTCTGTTTCTCCATGATTCTCCCAAGAAAAAATCCATTCTTTTTGACCCATGATTTTCACCGTCCCGTCGGATCCTCCTGGCCCGACATCCAGCACCGAAATCTGGTGGCGGGGCCAGTTCCCTCCTTGAGCCCTTGAGCTCCAAAAACTGCGCCGGCTTTGGGTTAAAGGATGTTAAAAGGATGTTAAAGGTACTGGTAATGGGATGAATGGGATGGGCTGGCTAAAATGGATGAACACCTGTTGTCCGGTCGATTTTTTTTTTGATCCATACCGATCTATGTAAAGAAAGGCGCGCGATTGCTTGCGAACCCTTGTATCCATGAGCATAAGCTAAACACAAAGTAGATACCATCAGAAACTGCTTCTCCAGGATGTTCTCTTGTGAACATTTTGAGAAGTGGTCTTCTTTTTCTGTGGCAATTCGTTTTGCCGACATCGTGATGTCTAGGTGATGATGTCTATATATGATAATTACAGTCTATGCTAGGATAAAGACATCGTGGTTCCATGGACACGAACAATGCCTAAAGTCCAAATCGCGACGGCTCCATTTTGTACTGCGTTTTACAGTGTAGCTCTTTGACATGTTCATGATTGTTCATGCATCACATGGAGTTAAGCACTGCCTGGCTGACATATTTTTGAGTATGTCCCTATATGGTCAGCAATCCATGAAGATTTTCATTTGTGTAATCGTAGTCAAGTGAAAAACAGGGGCTCGTAACCAAATTAAAAGTACCTAGAGATGTAGAAACATGCATACTGATATTGAACCAATAGAAATGGCAAAGTGGAAATCTCGCAAATGCCATGGTTGGCAAGGCAAGAACAAGATCATCCAGAAAACCTTTGAGAACCTCCTGGAATCAGACATGAACATAGAAAGCACCAATCGGGACTCCAGTTGGCCAACAGGGCTCCAGCTATTTAGGGCTGGGCATCTCATAAAACACCTGGAAACTAGAAGGAACTTGTGCTTCATCACTTTGGAAGGATCTGCAAGGTGAAATGCTGGCGACTCTGGACATCTTTGGAATCTGAAAGCTGGTGGTCGGCCTCAAGTGCGACTCAACTTGCCCTTCACCTGTGGATTTTGCCCGGTGAGGGGGATGAAGCAAACTTTGGGGTCCTCCATAGTCCCAGTATGGTCCCAATGTCAATTTATGTCAATTTTTCATCAATTTCTGCAGGTGACCCTTTGGGCATCGCATCACGAATTGCTGCTGGAAAATGCTGCCCATCTTGATCCCATCTCAGAGATTTCATGTTTGTTTCTAACAGAAATGGGGTTTTCGATGTTTTTTTTACCGCACAATTTCCCCACTTAAACCAATCCAATAAAAATCTCCCAGAAGGGAACCCCCTGCAGCCTCGTTAAGTTGCCTCTCCAGATTCGCCAGCATGCCCTGCCATTCTGGGAATCCAATGGATTCAATGGGCCCTTCATCTTTCTGTTGTGGCTTATTGATGCTTATTGGATATCCGATAACAATCATGGAATCATAACTTCATAACTTCATAACCACAGCCTTTCTGGGTCAATAGCCTCCAATCATTCGAAGGGTGGAATTATTTGAACCGCATGGGAAAATAGAAAACTAGATAAGACTAGCAATGGACAACAACATAAGCAGTGCTGGATTTCTTTGCGTCGCCAAAAAATGCCCCCCCTAAATAGGATGACATCCGAGCCGCAGCAGATGGGGATGGCAGGCGCTTCCCTGGGATCTCTGACAGAATTTGAGGTTCGCCACAGGGATACGGGGTATTACAGGTTGTCTTTTTCGTAGCCGATACCTGTAACAATACCGGCCTCCAGTTGTTCTCTGGACGATTCTCGCACTGGCGTCCGCTGGAGTCAGGTGAGAGTCGGGAAAAAGGTGGATTAACATGAGGATATAAGAGGATATATTAGGAGACAGTGCTCGGAATCAGCCTGAGGAAAATCTACAAGACAACGTGGCGTTTAGTCAAAGTTGCTATGACAGACACTGCATCAGTCGAGGCCTGTGCTTTCAACCCTTCCCCGCAGTCAATTGAGATCCTCAAGGGTTGAACAGCACATACTTGAATCCACAAATCAAACATAGTTAAATACACTGTTATATCAAATTATACTGGTTATACGCGGCTATAACCATTCTATCCGATTTATATCCCATTGATATTGGTTATTTTTTTATTGTTGCCGTATGGCAATGATGAAGATGGTATGCCCAATGGCAAGGGGAAACCGGGAACTGCAACACAGGGAACCCCAAATGGTAAACCTCTACCAATGATTGTGAAGCGTCAATGAGTGTAATGTAAACCAACCATCACACTAAAATTGGTGAAAAAAATAATATCCAACAAATCCAACAATCCAATATCATTAAATCACATTAAATCCTATTCAATCTCCACTAAATCCAGATATTTCAAGGGTTCCAAGCCACCAAAACCAATCACAGGCTGACCCTCAGAGCTGCTACCACCTTGAGCAGGGGAGAAATTGCTTCAACGAAGCAATTGGGGTCCAGCAAAAAAAGGATTTGAAGCAGCTATGTGTGTGTATATATATATATATGCTATATACATATACATATATATATATACAGAAAGGGACGCTGTCAGGTCCCCATTTTGCCAGGTTTCTGGGAATGCAGTGTTTTTGCAACATAATGTTCGGTCCCCAATTCGGAGGTCTCAAAAACTGGGACCCGTGATTTTGGATATCTTGAAGCATGCAGCACATCCCAAATGACAAAAACTATAATTGCGTCCAATTTTCACAGAACATGGATGTGTGTATGTATGTATGTATGTCAGTATGTCTGTCTGTCTGTATGTATGTATGCCTGCATGCATGCATGCATGTACGTATGTCTGTATGTACGTATGCCTGCATGCATGCATGCATGCATGTACGTATGTATGTATGTCTGTATGTCTGTCTGTCTGTATGTATGCCTGCATGCATGCATGCATGTACGTATATCTGTATGTCTGTCTGTCTGTATGTATGTATGTATGCCTGCATGCATGCATGTACGTATGTCTGTATGTATGTATGCCTGCATGCATGCATGCATGCACGCATGTACGTATGTATGTATGTATGTATGTATGTATGCCTGCATGCATGCATGCATGCATGCATGTACGTATGTATGTATGTATGTCTGTATGTCTGTCTGTCTGTATGTATGCCTGCATGCATGCATGCATGCATGCACGTATGTCTGTATGTCTGTCTGTATGTATGTATGTATGCCTGCATGCATGCATGCATGTACGTATGTATGTATGTCTGTATGTCTGTCTGTCTGTATGTATGTATGCCTGCATGCATGTACGTATGTATGTATGTCTGTATGTCTGTCTGTATGTATGTATGCCTGCATGCATGCATGCATGCATGTACGTATGTATGTATGTCTGTATGTCTGTCTGTCTGTATGTATGTATGTATGCCTGCATGCATGCATGCATGTACGTATGTATGTATGTCTCTATGTCTGTCTGTATGTATGTATGTCTGTATGTCTGTCTGTCTGTATGTATGCCTGCATGCCAGATACATAGTGTAGACAAACCTAGGCTCCGATCTTTCCCCAACTGTCCATGGAACTATATGCCGCAGAAATTGACACGGCGCCACTGGTACCTAGTCGTGCAGCAGTAGATCCCTGCAAGTTATCTTGGTCCATTGGTAGTTGGAAATTGTTGTGATATCCATCATACTCACAGGTTGTAACATCCACCACCTGGGGATCATCCCCAGATGGATTAGAGAATCATTGAAACTGCCAAGCTGAATTTTGCTTGATGTCCCCATATTCATTGCTTCTACCCTCATTCTCTCATTTTTTAAATGATCATTCACCCCAGTTTTCATAGTTTACCACCCACGATGTCGATTGAATTATCCACCATTTTCCATGGTTTATCCACCATTTTTGATGGGTAAAACCCATAGGACATCCCGACATCCGTTGTCGGCCAAAGGGCCGAAGTCTCCGCGGCCTGCTTGATATCAATGGGGACAAAACCCATTAATAGCAATGGATATGAAATCGATATTATATACTGGGACAATTTCATTAATATACACATTCATTAATATCTATGGATATATGTACATCTATATTTATGTATATATATGGATATATATATATATGTAAATATATGTGTATATATATATGTATAGATACATATATATAGATAGATACACAGATATATAGATACATAGATATAAAGATATATAGATACATAAATACATAGATACATAGATACATATATATATATAGACATATAGATACATACATATATGTATATATGGATATATGGATATATATAGATATAGATATAGATATATAGATATAGATATATAGATATAGATCTACAGATATATATGTATAGATATATAGATATATAGATATATAGCTATATAGATATATAGCTATATAGATATATAGCTATATAGATGTATAGACCAACAAATAGAAATACATGTATATTATGGGATATTAATGCATGGATACATGGATATTGCGGATATACTATGGAAATCAATACAGAATACATGGAGATTAATAAATGGATATAATATGGACATTATGCAAAAGAATAAAGGGGTATATAATTATATGTCAAATGGGATATACATGCAAAATGGTGATATTGTTGGAACATGGAGATATTAATAGGTGGATATTTATCAATAGAACCGTCCCCTTGTAAATGATGACACAAATGATTGGAAACGGCGACATTAATTACCCATAAATGTCAATTATCATATTTACAATGGAAAAATCCCAAGAATACCATTACATCCAAATGTAATATTCAAATGGATATATGCAGAATAGGGACATTGTGACATGATTGGATATAAATAAATGGACAATCACTATACATGGAACATCTCATATAATGAAACATAACATAGCTAACTGGGAAAACACTATACATGGAAAATCCCATTAAATGGAAAGTACTATGGCTGACTTGGAAATCAATGTACATGGAAATTCTAAAATTTAGAAAATCAGAAAGCCACGCTTGATTACCTCCAGTAATTTGATCCCCTAATTTGCCAGAATCCGTACCGGTGGTATGTTCATAAGCGAATTTTGGGGAGATTGCTCGTTGATGCTCGTTGCGGTTGAGGCCTCATGAACCTTTATCCCCAACACAGCATAAATTTAGCCATCTTCAGAATCCTGGTTGAATCAACCAACAGATTCAGGACGGGTACTTAGAAGCAGGACACTCATATGTTTGGGGCACTTCGGACACATCCAGATTGATTCATCAGCTTGAACATTGATTCCGCAAGCACGTGACTGATCCCAAACCACATTGCTTTTGCTTTCTCTTACTCCACTGTGACCTTGCAAATTCCTTCCAATCTTTTGCTGGAAAATGGTTTTCGATTCTACCTATCAACCATTCACCATAGCCATTACATTGGTTGGATAAATACTCAAGACCATCGTTTGACAGTTTGAACTGGTAAAATCGATTCGTTCCCTGCAATCTTTCCCTTAAATCAACCCAGTGACAATGGTGTCCTGGATATTCCTGGATGACATGTTTCTTTCTTTCGAACACCCATTCCCTTGTATTTTCTCTTGCAAATCATCTCAACGGTAGGGATGCTCCCCTGTCTGTTCCCAGAAGCCGGGCCTTCGTCTTTGCCCTTGCCCTTGCCCTTGCCGTTGTAGGGTGCGCCCTTGTGGCCCATAGTGACATTGTCACCTTGGCGGAAAGCAAATGGAGTGGGCCACAAAAACAAAAGAATGCCATCCGCCAAAGACGCTATTGCAGCTCAGTGGCCCTTGCCATGGTAGCCACCCTTTGGGCTACCCTTGTCATAGCCTTTGTCGTAGCCCTTGTCGTAACCTTTGTCGTAACCCTTGTCGAAGCCCTTATCATAGCCACCTTTCAACCGAACAGCTGGGCGAAATCCATGAGATGATCGGTGTCAGGCAATGGTTCTGAGATGGTGATATAATCTAGGTTACACAATGTTGCACATACTTGCATGGGGGTTTCCTAAAATAGGGATACCCCCAAATGAAAAAAAACTTGCAGTAGACTCAGTAGACCGTTTTAGTATTGAAACCTATGGTTTTGGGGATCCCCCATTTTAGGAAATCTCCATACAGATTTCCCAGAGGGACTACGCAACAAACTGCTGTCGTAGTGAAAAACACAAAGAAACAAAACAACAAGGAAACAACGAAACAAAGTAACACAGAAACAAAGCAACACAGCAACAAAACGACAAAGCAACAAAGAAACATATTCAAATCAACAAATAAAAACAAAAACGAAGAAACAACGAAACAACCAACCAGCCAACAACAACAGCAAAAACAGCAACAGCAGCATGAACAACAACAACAACACCAACAACACCACCAGCACCAACACCAACACCAACAACAGCAACAGCAACAGTTGCAACAACAACAACAGCAACAGCAACAACCAACAGCAACAGCACCAGCACCAGAAGCAGCAACAACAACAACAGAAACAACAGCAACAACAACAACAACAAAAACAACAGCAACAGCAACCGCAAAAGCAACAACAACAACAACAACAACCACAACCAACAACAAACAACAACAACAACAACAAGAACGACAACAGAAACAGCAACAGCAACAGCAACGGCAGCAACAACAGCAACAGCACCACCAGCAGCGACAACAACAACAGAAACAACAGCAACAACAACAACAGCAACCGCAAAAGCAACAACAACAACAACAACGACAACAACGACAACGACAACGAGAACGACAACAGCAACAGCAACAGCAACGGCAGCAACAACAGCAACATCAACAACAACAGACACAACAGCAACAACAACAACAACCACAACTTAACAACAACTTAACAACAACTTAACAACTTAACAACAACTTAACAACAACTTAACAACAACAACAACAACAACAACTTAACAACAACAGCAACAACAACAACAACAACAACAACTTAACAACAACAACAACTTAACAACAACAACAACAACAAAAACAACAGCAGCAACAGCAACAGCAACAGCAACAACAACAGCAACAGCAACAGTTGCAACAACAACAGCAGCAACAACAATAACAACAGCAACAGCGCCAGCAGCAGCAGCAGCAACAACAGCAACAACAACAACAAAAATAGCAACAGCAGCAACAACAACAACAACAACGACAACGACAACGACAACAGCAACAGCAGCGACAACAGCAACAACAACAGCAACATCAATATCAACAGCAGCAACAGTAGCAGCAACAACAACAACAGCAAAAACAGCAACAACAACAACAACAGCAACAACAACAACAACAACAACGACAAGGACAAGGACAACGACAACAGCAACAGCAGCAGCAACAACAGCAACAACAACAACAGCAACAGCAACATCAACAGCAACAGCAGCAGCAGCAACAACAACAACAGCAACAACAACAGCAGCAGCAACAACAACAACATCAACAACAACAGCAACAGCAACAACAACAACAACATCAACAACAACAGCAACAGCAACAACAACAGCATCAACAACAGCAACAGCAACAACAACAACATCAACAACAACAGCAACAGCAACAACAACAGCAGCAACAACAACAGCAACAGCAACAACAACAGCAGCAACAACAACAGCAACATCCTAATGGAGGGCACTGCCACACCCCACTTGAAACTCTGGCTGCAGCATGGCCTTTGTTTCGTGGCGGCACCGTTGTCCAGGAATCCTTTCCTAGGGGCCAAACGGATCCACCTAAAGAACCCGGCTGGCATTTCATTTGTCCATTTAGACTGATGTGTTCTGTACTTCGACTTGCTCGCATTTTTTTCGATTGTTCTACATTTTGTTCTACTTTTTTGCGCTTGCCCACATGCTAGCAACACAGCATCAGTAGCATCTGGTCAGATTCCCACCCATGCATACCTACAGCCAAAATGGAAGCGAAAACATTGGGAAAGCATGATGTAGGATTTTCCAGCTGACCATGTTAGTTTGCTAAACCAACTCATAAGATCTATGAATTCCTGCCCCGTGGGTGATGGTGATTGTTGAGAATCGCCCCGAAGACGGAAGATGCGAGCGATTTAACTCAGTTTCAATCCCCATTTTGGTGGTGGTTTCAAGCTCTTCGACTCCTTCTAAATTATATCAGTATTAAAATGCAATTGATTGTATTTTGAAAAATTGTAATAATATTGTAATTGTCAAATGGGGATCTGGATGCCATCTTGGCATGGTACACATGTTGACTCGCCTGGGCCACCTTTGTCGCCCTTGAAGGGATCGCCCTTGGCACCTGTCAGGCAGCAATGGTTCTGGACAGTGACGGGTCAAAGTTGAGGTGTTGAGATACCCTGGTAGCCTCAAAAAATCTCGAAAATACATGAATTCTATTAATCTTATTAATTATACATGACTTCTATTGAATGATATGGATGGTTCATACTCTTTCTTGACCAACAGGGGTAAAAACAGATTTGACCCTCGGAACGGGAGCCTGCGCCCTTCACTGCACCCTTGGGCGAAATCCTGCGCCCAGCTCTCTGGTGGCCGATGAAACTGGCTATGTTGACAGAAAAATCAGGAAATAACGAAGAAAAACAACAAGGTGTATAGATGGTATATAAATTGGTATATAAAAGGTACGTAAATGATTGTAAATCCATGTAAGATGTAGTCAACGACATTGAAGATACCGGTAGTGTCTTTGTATTTCACGAGCATTGGAAAACGTACAGGGCCAATGTAGGGGCCCCTCACCAAAAACATGGCGTACAGACTGCACCCTGTAGATGGCATTGGCTCATGGAGACAGTTCGAGTCTTGGGAATTCTGATAGGGGTTGTGTATCCCTACTATAGTACTACCCAATAGACGTCCAACCGATATCCTAACTTCACAACGCATAATTCCCAGGATTTTTGTTCTTGTTATATCGCTATATATAGGGATGGGTCAAAACACGTCAAAATTCTTTCGTAGTTTACATCAAAATAGCTGGAAAAAACAGGATGTTCATCCCCATATATACATATATCTATATAATTAATATATATATAATATGTTTTAAATTGTTTTAGTAATTTAGCTTTGGTATTTCATTGGTTTTCATAGCTTTTCGTCCATCGCCAAATATTTGCTGATTGAATTCCCTTTTGTACCTGGAGTCATCAGCCAGAACTAACCAGGTCGGTCATCCAGTCAACCACAGGGCATCCCCACCGAGCTTCTGCGTCGTGCTCGTGATATCTGAGCCAGTTACTGGTAGATTACTGGTGGTTGGAAGATAAGTGGTTTATCCCATTATTGATGGGGTTTCAACCATCCGTTTGGTGGTGCAGGATTTCTTCCATCCACTGGAGTTGGGCGAACAGTTCAATGCATTGTGATTCAACCATAACAACAAAACATCTCAGTGAGATCGTAAATACCCAAAGAATCCCACAGTTGGGCTGGGACCATCAAGATTTTAGTCCCGATGAGCCAGTAGATGACCATGGACAGTTGATAGCTGAACAACATATCTGCATCTTGGCCATAAGATTTGGTCTCCTTGGCAACTCTAATTGTATCACATCTGTTTGGTGTGTTGGCAACAAATTGATGATATGCTCCATATGGACCCCAGAACAACGACAGTGTCACTAGCATAAGATTCTCAAGCCATAGTGTCACTGCCATGCTGCAGAAGCTGGGCATAGAATCGACCCAGACTGAGCAATATTAGCAGTTGAATGTGAAAATGAATATAAGAGTCTCCTAATTCATTGATATGTCGTTGATGGTTTCAACCCCCCTGAATTTTAATCTTTTAGTCAATTGAATTGAAATCATCGGTAGGATGATATTTGTCACCATCTTTGAACACACAAATCCATTTTTCTTTATTCCATCATCAAATTCACACCCTTTGGATCCCTTCGGCCTTCGCATCATCATCACATGCGCCCTGGCGAACATCATCCCAGGGAAACGGCTGGAGATGGATAGGCAGAACTGACTTCTCTGAAGAGTGACGGTGAAGATCTTGCCCAAGATTTGAGTGTACAGAGTGCGTATTGGGCGTATTGGATGTTAACCAAGGGATCTCCAATCTAATGTTTTATTGAACCAAATGGCAGTTTTCTTGGACAACGATCATCCCTCAATTGGAGCTCATTTCAGATCAAGAAACCGATTCCCATGGCTCAGACAGCACTGGATGGATTCTCTGCCGATTCTCTGCCGATTCGCCTATAAACTCCCAGCAAGGGCCCTTTCAAGCGCATCGTCTGCTCCCTGACAGAGCAAATGCTCCAAAGTTGGAGAAGTGCGAGGCTCGAGGTCAGGTTTTTGTGTTCCCTTGCAAGTATTTTCCTGGCCTTGTTGAGTCATTGACTGGGTTTGACTGGGTTATGAAATGTTGTGAATATCTACTGTGACAATAAATCGATTCCCATTTTGAACAGATAACCTATCTATGGTAATTAATCTACATTCATCTATAGAGATTTTCGTGGGGACCATCAGCATCAGCATTGCAGCATTGCTGTGTCTTGGGATCGATAGATGAGACCATCGACCACGCCTGGCTCCAGGTACGACTTCGCCGAAGTGAATGGCTGTGTTGGTGCTTTGCCGCACGGTCTGGGCGTCCAATGGCCCAAAATCTGGAGATCTCCAAAGGAAAGAGGTCCAATTGCTGAACATCAAACTTGTTATCATACTTTTAAGCAGAGACGAACTGGATGTTTTCCGCCCAATTTTGATAGTGCCAATTTGCAGGATGCTTCAATTCGTGAGGGGTGGGAATTCCATTGAAGCAAAGTGATTGACCATCCTTTGTTCATCAGCTACCTCGGTTGATCCTCCAACAAACTCTAAATCCCGATTCAATTGCCACCAAAACCCGTACTCCCTGGTTAACTGCTCAAACAGGGGCAGAATAGAACATATTTGAAACATGTTGAAAACACCAAGCAAATGATCCCCCATTTGCTCCAAATCCCCATGAAATCCCCGTGCAGATCGCATCCAAGGTGCGCGGACGATTTGTCCACCAGGACCGATCATGGCACTTACTTTCTCAGGAGGCAGCTGGCAGGTGATTTCGTACCTGATCAAAAGACTGGGTATATAACAATCAATACTCATTACAGGGGGGATTCACCAATACCAACAGGTATTTAATGGGAAACTTATATAACCAGTAGTGGGGAAACAAACCACCTACTCATTTGCCTGGTGGTTCCAACATGATGATATATCATTGGACTGGTACCATATTGCACAAACCCTAATGCTTCTCTTTCACCAAACACGGCTGCAACATCTCGTAACGGTTGACCAAACCCACTGATCCAAGCAGCCTAAGTGTGTTGCATCCTCCAAAATCACCGGCCAGATGTGACCCAAATCTCCCATCCGAATTCCTCGAATTCCTTGTTTCCCGATGACACACACCAACTCTTCTGTGGTCGGATTCTCCAATCCATCCACTTCCTGGTGCCAGTCTGGCGCACTCAAAGTCCACATTTGGGCCCAGTTGACCCAAGGCATCCTGCAGCACCTCAGGATTCTCAGGATTACCATAGTGGATTGCGGTAAGATCCTTGAAATCAGAAAATATAGCCCTATGTAATAATCTCCATTTGACGAAATCATATTAAAACAATTCTAATATGTTATAACATGTTATAACCCTATTGAAAAACCCATATCCAGAAACATCAACCAGCAATAACCAGCAGTTTTGGGCCACCCGCCAAGCACCCGGACACCCATTCCACCATGGAAACTCGGCGCATGTGCAGCTCGCTCGCGACCTCATCGCGATGCTTCAACGGTTTAGGAACGGTTCGGATTTATCTCGCCATTTACCAAAGATATCCAGGGAATCCAGAGATTAAAAGTAAATCATAGTAAATCATAGTAAATCATATTAAATCATAGTAAATCATAGTAAATCCTAAAGTACTTTGCCAATCTTTGCCACTTATTTGGAAGATTTTAAAACATACCCATGGTACCCAAGGTTTGACCAAATGCCACCGAGCGGTTCACTGGGAGATCCCACTGCGGCTGCGTCCTCGCGAACCTTTTCCGTGGCTGTCCTGTGAGGATCACACGTATGGGCGCCTTGGCTCAGCCATACATAGCGTATCACGAAAACAGACTGTGGCGTTATTTAGAAATAGTGTATGTATTCAATGTTGATATAATTTATATGTATTTTGTATTCCTACTTTTTGGAAAGGCAAAAGAGCTACTTAGATAGACTGATAGGCAAATAGGCGGTATGTACACAGGGATGAATGGATGGATGGACGGACGCATGCATGGATAGAGATAGATTAGATAGGTAGGTAGATAGATGTAGATAGATATCTAGACAGACAATAAGTAAACATCTAATTAATGACATAATATATATTAAATACAACATTAAATAACATGGGCAAGTTCATCGTTCACACGACAATTTCGGGATGTTTTCTCCAGAAATGTGGCCAATTTTTACCGACCTTCCCATGGCGCTGTGCCATGGCGCTGTTTCAATGGGGGCTCCGATGGATGATGGTGCGATCTGCTGGATGATCTGCTGGGGTTGGGTGAAAATGAGATTGACTAAGTGACTAGATCTTCCAAAAAGTTTGCCAGTGTTCACCAACTTGGTTACCTATCGATACCTATCGATACCTATCGATGATTGATTTTCTTCCTTACTGTGGAACAAATGGAATCAGAAGCCAAGGGCAGCAAACCTGAGCCAAAGATGCCTGGAGTCCACAAATCTTGGTGCCTCGGAGGTTTCAGTTGACCTCGCTGTGCCACGGTCAGCGCGGGCAACAAGGACCCAACATACCACAGATCGCCAGTTTTGAGAGTTTTGGGTTCCTGTATGACTTTAAAGCTTTAAAGTATACTATTTCTTTAAGATCAACTCCCTAGGTCTTAACAATTTTCCGAAGGAAAACTTCAGTTCCACACCGCGGGATACTTCAATTACTTTCTTTCAACTAGTTTCAACCATGTCCAAAAAAGAAGAATCATACAATCATCGCGGTATTTTGGAGATCGGATATCCCCCCCATTCTCTCCGACCCGCTTCATTTCCGCGCGTTGGCGTTGCATGGGGTTGCATGGGGTTGCATGGCGTCATGCTCAGTGCACATGAGGCTTCACCACGGCGCCACGCAGGCCCTTAGCACCGGCGACTGGAATGTGTCATACATGGGATAGTCATGGACCAAAATTGGACAAAACATGGAAAAAACTGACTTAAGATGAGGGTCTTAGGGGTCTTACCCAATGGATCCCAATGGTGTTTCCAATCACTGCTTGGACTCATGAATCTGTGCCATTTGGAAATATATGATCGAGGAACATGACCGATTTTGCTGACATCAGTGACATCAGGGCTCTGACATGGGGGGCATCATGCTTATGTCATACCATGTCATGTCCGGGGAGACCATCTTTGGGTGGAACATTAAGCATTGCCCTACTTAGCAACTAGTAAGCCTGCTGAAAAATGACCATGGTCGCCGACTCCTGAGGTTATACGATCTATAAACTGGTTGAAATAAGAATAAATGGGGGTTGTTCAAAATTATGGATACTAAAATTCTTGGGTTTTAGAACGATCCCCAAATACAGTGTATAGTATCGTATATATATATATATCGTATACTTTGAGTCCGTCCTAATAGCTGTAACAGTCAAAAAAAGGATTTATTTATATTTTGGGCGAACATTGTTTTGAGTGTTTTCCTTCGTGCACAAAATCGTGCTTTTCGGTGCTTTCCCTCGTGCCAAAAATCGTGCTCTAGATCGTGCTGGCTGTTACAGCTATTAGGCTTGTGTCAATGTATACTTACCCTCTGGTAAACTAACATAGCTATTGAAAATGGCCCATTTATAGTGGATTTACCCATTAAACATGGTGATTTTCCATAGTTATGTTAGTTTACCAGAGGGTAACTGGTCCAAATCTAACCAGTTAGATCTGGTTCCGCCAAGGCGCAGCGGCCTGCAGCAGCACGGCGTTCAGGTCAGTTCCACCAAGGGAGGCCAAGGCGTCCTCAGGGATTGACGCTTGTCTCCGATAAATCATGGGGTTTTGTGTATCTGTGTACCTCTAAATATATATATATATAATATGTATATATATATATATTCTCACAGGTACACCTTGAATCACTTGAAGCCCATTTTATGGGACATTTCGAACATTTCCCGATCCCGAAGATCCTCTCCCCAAATCCCTGATGAACGACCCAACAGAGTGTGGGTTCAGTCTACTGAGTCATCCATGGCTCTTTCACTATCCTAGTGATGTTTGAGGTGACATATCCAGTGCGAAGCGTCTCCTATTGCATTGCCACTGGGCTCTGGGCCCCATGGTCCAAGCATTGGCAGCTCCATACCCTGTTACAATGTGCATTGTAGGGCTCAAAATCGATCCAAGAACCATGGTTATCGAAAGACAATATCAAAACATCTAGTGTAATCTATTTCCCATTTCCATCACATCAGAAACACACACATATATATATATATATTTATGAGAATACCGTGTATATATATATATAGATACATACAGTCTATACATATACTGTCTACATACATAGACATACTGTATATATATATTTAATATATTCATATGTCTACTTGCCATTTAAAACGCTATCTGTTTGATACATAAGATCCATCTCGAAAACCCGAATGGTTTCGCACCAGTCCTTGAGGCCTTCAATCTCCTCCTGGGAGACATCCAACCCAAAACGTGGGATGCACTTGCCAAAATTGAATGGTTCATTACTACACATCACCAATTTTCGGCCATTGCCAGATTTTCCATCCATATGTGGTGTTGATTCAATGGCCAAACGATGTGGACGACTATGGGTCCAAGTTGGGGTACCAATTGAGCCAGCACTATGGTACCAATTTGTGTCTGAAACCATCCATGATCTGGGGCCAATCATTTTGATGGCCAAAAATGAGGCATGCCCCCAGCATTTTATTCACATGTTTTTTGTTATCCCTTAATGGTCCATCATTCCACCCATGAATTATCCACTTATTTATTCTCAATTTAGGTAATTATCCATGATTTCACCCATGAATTATCCACCCATGAATTAAAATCCATGAATTTCTAGCCATTCAGAAGATTTTTCACATCGAAAACCCTGGGTTTTGATTTCCACGTGCTCCTCACGCTTGGCAGCACGTTCGGCGTAAGACATGCCACCATCCGCGCACTGCTTGGCAAGGCTTTCCTGGGACCATTGGACCATCCCATCTTGGGCCATCGGGGGGGGATGGTGATATTCAAATTATTCAACTGGAATACCCTCTGGTAATGACTAACAGTTTGCTATTGAAAATGGCACATTGAAATAGTGCATTTACACATTGAAAATGGTGCTTTTCCATAGTTAAATAACTGGTCCAAATATCCAGTTGAAGAATAATTAATAATAATCCCAGTTATTGATGAATATCCAACTGATAATATCATCAAGTGGGGGATAACGGGGGGGATATTTCATCAGTTATTGATGATCATATTTGATATTCATCCCGGAGGATCAAACATGGCAATATTTGCTGCTTATGGATGTTGATTCCCCCATTCGGATGTTCCACTACAAAATTATAGGCTTTGAAGCTGAAGCCATCCCCATTTTTGCTGGTAAAGCCATTCTTGGTTAAATCATTGGTTTTCCATTGGCCCTCCCTGGCTCTGTCGGTTGCCTTGTACGTTTCCACTGCCGCGAGTTCCTCCTGTGCGATTGTACCACACAAGGGCTGGGGAGAACTGACGGGGTTCGTCCAAACATCGGGGCATATACTCCATGTTTGGTCTGTATCTCTGTAACTTCTGTATCTGATGCTGAACATTATTACATCATAGAACGGATAGACACTTTGCGCCCATTGGTTATGGCCAGCTTTTTGAAATCGGAAAATCTCCTGGTTGGCCGCGGTGTCGGAGCTCAAATCAGCCACCTGGGTTCCGACTATGTCGGAGGGTGGGCCATAGTTCTATTACTGATTCCAATTTAATTTGTACTGGTTCAACTAGCAATCAATACTTGTTGTAATTCACTTGAAGGAACAAACGCCAAGGGATCTGGAGCTACTGGGTGCTCAATTCAGTCGTCGTCATAGCCATAAACACCCATTGAATGTCAAGCAGCTGTTCCACCTACAGGATTGATCACAACCGGTTGTTCATCTGCATCTTTCTCAATTTCATACCCTTTGAGGATCAACCTGGCCAAAAACATCATTTCTTCATATGCCGAGTTTCTGTTGCTACCCCTCCAACATCAGAATATAGACAACCCCAAGACCCAGCTCGATTGTCTATGATTTTCCATCTTTTCCCCGTTTCTGCAGGGATAAATCCATGATTTTCCATGATTTCCCCCTTTTTTCATATGTCACTGGGATAAACTGGGCCTACACACCGCCTTGTCCAGGGCCATGGCCGTCTTCCTGGGCGCTTGTGAATACACCATGGGATGATGGTAAAAAGTGCGGACTCATCATATCTGTGTGATGTATATAATTATAGATACACATCATATATCCATATCATTCTATATCTATATTTGTATTTATATTTATGTATATACCTATATTCATATATATATAAATGATCTATCTATATAATGCATACCTATTTCCTATTCCAACATTTATGGACCTCATTGCCCATTTCCAAATGTATTGTTGTGCCAAGCATCGACTTGAACTTCTGGTCAGCGTCCTTCTGCACCTATTTGAGCACCAGAGCTGGAATGCCGCAAGATACAGCTCAGGATGACTTGAAAATTTGGGAAGATTCTGGATAAAGTATGATAAAGTATGAATACTCAATGACTATAGATGAATATAGATGGTGTATCAATATTCAAAGGAAGTTGGGAAGCAATTTCCGAGTTACGAATGACTTTTTACTTGGTGCAATTGACTATGATGAAGGGTGGTAGATCCTGTAACAATACATAATGTACCAATACATCACAAACCAAT
>Ga0126342_10002899_pt1 | contig 27598 bp, 29 predicted proteins | sample Cyp1metagenome_FD_92528 | JGI IMG/M metagenome (GOLD analysis project Ga0126342, IMG submission 92528) | Coral microbial communities from Lord Howe Island, Old Settlement Bay, Australia - Cyphastrea 1 metagenome | ecosystem: Host-associated > Invertebrates > Cnidaria > Coral ... | reverse complement strand
TTTCCTCCCTTTCCTTGAAGGGAGTTGCCGCGAAACTATCTGCTGCACTTCCCGGCCCAGAGTGGAACTACTGATGCTCAACTTACATTCTTCACCATTTAGGTATACCACGCTCAGCTCAACCACGTTGCCACCACTAGTGGACATCATGTGACGGCGCTTAGAGTGGTGCACGTATGATGCTCAGCTTGAGAATAAGATCATAGCAGATACGCTGTATCCTACTAATTATTCGCTATTGCATCATGTGGCAGGCACAAAACCACAACATTTTTTGGGCACTCGCAAGCTACTGAAACATGTAACTGCGACCTGGCACTAGTTTGATTTGGCGGTGGATATTTCACTGTGCGGCATGGTCAGCGGTTTCAGTCCTCAAGGCTCTTACCTTCTTTTCAACTTCATCACCGTCCCCTCGCAGGGCTAGCAAATAGTACAGTTGCAAGTCGGTGCCATTTTTATGGAGCCCTTGGGACCCTTTTGGATCCTTTTGGATCCTTTTGGGAACCAATGGGACACCTCCAAAGTCCAAAGTTGCAACAGAAATTTTAGGCCTGGAACCTCCAAAAAACTATGGGGTTCTCAGGTTGACATGACAGAGGTGATCAAGAAATCTGAACACTGGATGTGCCATGTTAAACTCGTTCAAAGTCGGCAGTTTCGGAATTTCACCCCAACAGGGTACCGTTTTGGACCTGCGGGGGCCGGCTTTTCTGCAGCTTCTGCCCCTGCGCCGGAGGTATCTGGCGTGTGTGCAACATGTCCGAGGTCTGAGATTGAAAAGTTGGATTTACCCATCAAAATGGGATTTTGATATTATGTAAAGTTGGATTCTATTCACCAAACGTGGTGATCATCAAAAAGTTGTTTTATGATCTAGAAAGTTGGATGGTATCCTCCGCAGCAGTGATTTTCAGAGGGACACATCGGACATCATCGGACCTCCCTGTCGCTGAGGTGGAGAGAACTTCTCCACTTCGGGTGCTGGCGCCTAGCGGCAGGGGCTTATGGCAGATATGCATTCATTCTATCTATCTATCTATTTATCTATATATATATCCTCAATGGTCTGGCCTCAGCCTCTTTGGACTCTTTGGCCTGGCGACCGGCGACCAATGGCGACCACCAGCCCAGGTACAAGGGAAGTGGGCAAATGAAAGGGGTAAAATGGCTATAGTTGGGCAAAAATTCCAAAAAAAAAATGGAAAAAATACAGTAAAATATGGTAAAATGACACATGTCCACCAAAAGTGTAGATCATTGACATATAGTTGGAGAAAAAGCCTGTTGAAGGATCCCTTTGGGGTGCCATGTTGGGTCCAGTTTCCAATTTGTCCATCTTGGAGACGAGAAAAAACGCGCCTTCTTCTTCCGAGCATTTCGGCTCGAACCAGTCGCGGCGGCAGCAGCCTGCCACAGATTATGACTGTATGGCTTACAGCAATGAATTCCAATAGTTCAAGGTTGATCAAAGCCCCCAGATGCTAAATTGTGTAATGATTTTGGGGCTTACCAGCCATGTAGGTTGTACAGCCAGCTGGCTTACCTCAGCAAACGAGCGTTTCTGTACCTCAAGTGCGGATCGAAACTACCGAACAGAAGAATACCCCGCACACCTTGAGGTTGTTTCAATGATGTCTCCCAATTTCTTGCAATAGGGGCCCATCACTGCAAAAACACCCTGACTTCGGCGTTATGGATCTACTAATCAACCACCCACTGGCAAAAGTATGACTACAAAGACCCTTAGAATACTAGGGTATAACACAATTTAGCCACCAAAAAGTGATGTTTAAGTCTATTATATTCATAGTATAAACATGTATTGCTAACTACCTGCCATTCTCCACCAAATCCCCACTCTCCCACCTTCGGCGCAAAGTCCGCCGCCGATGCGCCCGGCGGCAAGAACACCGGCGGCGCCGCCGCGCCGGCACCAACCTGCAGGCGTCATGGATGGTGATTCCGTAAAAATCCAATGATATGTTTACCCCCAAAAAGTTCTCAATAAATGCAGGACTTCCCCATAAGTCCAAATGGTGGGGGTACCCCTTTCATCATCCAAGTCATGACCATTTTTGATTAAAACCAATGGTCCCATGCTGGGGATCCCCCGGTGGCTGTCCGTTGCCAACCTTCGTGGCAGTGGTGGCCGCCTCTGCCGAAGTGGAGCCCAGCTCCTGCGCCGGCACGGCACGTTGGAGCCGAGATCATCAGCCCACTTTTGCTGGGAAAAATGGAGGTTAATGACAAGTAGTGTGATAAACCATGATAAACCCCCAATTTTGGAGGGTTTATGTTGATACCACCCATTTCAGGTGAAATTGGGGATGGTTTGTTCTTGGTGTTACCCTATTAGACTTATTTAGGAGACGAAAAAGACATATGGGTGAAATGTGTTTGAAAGTGCTACACTGGGTTTCCTACTTGTTTCAGCCAACCAAAACAAGATATGTATTCCAACAACATGAGCTTATGGAATAAATGGAAGAATGAACAACAACAACAACAACAACAACAACAACAACAACAAGAGCAACAGCCACAGCCACAGCCACAGCGACAACGACAACGACAACGACAACAACATTCCCCAATTGGGATTTATGACATTTGGTAGGCTGGATTTGGGATGATGGCTTTGTATCAACCCCTTTTAATTATGGTTGTGGTTATATACTGAGATTGTCAGGGGCATGGGGTTTACATGGCCTCAGTTGGAGCTACTTATCATCTTCAACACCTAAGTAAAGCCTCTGATTCCTTGAAAATATGGCATTAAATAGCACAGTACATAAATCAGTACATTCCATGTCTGGTACTTGAACGGATTTGTTTTGGGAGGTGGATGGAAATACCTGAACGTCGTTTGTGATGGTTCTTCCCGTGTTTACAGAAGGAAGTGCTTCCAAAAAAACAGTAGAACTGAAGTAAGACCAAGTATATCAGGTGCCAACAATCAAACAAAAAAATCATTTAATGAAGTCTTAGAGTCTTGGAGTCTTAAAAGAAAATAACAAAAAACATTCACAAAAACACCCTGTCTGCCTTTCGCAGCTGCTCGGCCAGGCCACCACCACGGGCGCCTGGAGGCCTCAGGAACATCCAGGGTGTGGCCAAAGCCCCAAAGAAACGTGGCAATTTCCCATGGGAAAATGATGGAAAGTGATGGAAAATGATGGGAAAATGATGATCAGTTTCTGCATTGATCAGTTCCAAAACGGTCCTATGGAGGCGAATTGGAAGAAGAAATGGATCACCAAACGACAAATTGATGGCCTTGATAGGACATATAGGACATGTCCTACGTTAGAACCCCCCCAACCCCAACCCCAACCAGATCCCCATCCCCACCCCCCCACAACCAGCAACCCCTACTGAGCACCCCACCGGTAGGCTGCCGGCTTTGGCTTTGCCGCCGCCTTCGGCTCTGAAGCTTGAGTGCGTCCCGGCGACGGTGGTCGATCCTGGCCCAGATCACCCAGGGAAGTGGATGTTTTTCTTTTTACTGAAATGTCATACATATTGATTATATATATATATATACACAGTATATATATACACAGTGTATATATATATGTATAAATATATACACACACCAAAAACGCCGCAAAGTTCATACCCCGGCATCGCCAGTCTGCGAAGCTCTACACTATAGAGCATACATGGACGGTATCGGAGGTATGCTGATGACTACCCAGAAGTGTATCGTTGTACAAATGCTCGATATACTGCATGTGGTCATTTACTTGCGCCATGGCCAACGACGAGCAAGAATCGATAATTGCTACTTCTTCCTGTGATTGCAGCATATGAACGTGTGTATATACAGAGATAGAGATATAGATCTTGAGTGGCGTAGATGCAGATATCTGATTATGTATGTGCATTTTCCCTTATAAAACCATCCATTTTTGGGTACCACCATTTATGGAAACCCCCATATAAAGAAAACATGTTGACAGGCTATCTGATAGCCATCATTTCCCGCCTGGAAGGCTCCCCGAGGTCTGGGCCTCCAACCTGACAGTGGCTTTCACCAAACAATGGCTTTCACCGACCAATCAATGAGATATTTTTAGAAAACATATTTTTTTTAATGGGGTTATAGTATGATATAATATGTTATAAGTTATAATGGGATTGTGACTCAATTTCTGGGATGCCTGAGTATTGGGGGTTTCTTCCAAGAGGAACAGTCAGATCGTGCGCGTCGCACGTCAAGAAAACTGAGGTGAAATTGCTGTTTTGCGGGGCTACGCGCGACTCTCTCCAAACTACACAGATCGTGCATGTCGAGACTCAGAAACTGAGGTAGAATTGCTATGCTTAGTGATTTCAAATTGCAATTTTGTGGGTTTTTTTGTAAACGGTCTTTGTGTAGAAACGTCGTGTAAAATGATCTTTACGTAAAAGGGTATCTGTGTGAAAGGAAGGGCCTTTGTGCAAGAGGGTCCTTGTGTAAAAGGGAAAATGCGCTTTGGGGCCATTCGTTGTCTGCTTTAATTGATGCGAAAACTATAGCAAAACATAGCAAAACGATCTGTGAATAACTACTGGATTTTCCGTTGCCAGGATAAAGTTATGAAGGGTACCCGTACAGCCCAGATGACATGAAACACTTCAGGCACTGTGCTATTTGCAAAAGGCAGCTGCAGCTGGATCGATTTACGTCCATGGCCCCTTTTGATTAACAAACACATAATAATACATACGTGTCTACCTAGGCCCTCCAAGTACCTAGAAAAATGGTAAAAAGTCGCAATATAACAGATTATATAGCTATATTACCCTGTTTTTTGGGTACTTGGAGGGTCCAGATGTATATACTACATCTATATAAATATGTGTGTGTATATCTATGTATGCAGAAACTGCATCTTCTGAGTAGCTTCTGTATCTATACTTGGACGGAACGAGGGCAAATATCTGAATCTAAGTGATTGCTACAGTACAGCACCTGATCCATATCTGTCGCAACCACTACAGTTAAGTGAGCTCGACCTTTGCACCACCTAATCCCCCGGCCCAACCTGCTAGTAAAAGTTCCTCGAAATCCAGTTTGCCCAGAAGTGAACCCAGGTAATCATAGATCTCGATCTTGTTGTCTACCCGCATCCTGGCGGGGTTTGGTGACCCCCAACCCCCGAAAAAACAGCCGAAAAACGGCAACGTATCAACATGTCAGGAACATCGACAATCGAAGCCTCGGCAATCAAGCTTTCTCGGGTTTAACAAAGACATGGGTACCAGTGAAAGTACACTGGTTAATGGTCAATCTGTACATATACAATCATATATAATTATATATACCATCTTGTTATTTAACATAGCCATGGAAAATGGCTCATTTATAGATGGTTTACCTATTAAAAATGGTGATTTTCCATGGGTTTTTAATTTTCCGCATGGATACAGAATACACAAAAAACGCCGGCTCCTGGGAGCAGTGGTTGCAGCCAGGAAGTGTCGACCATCAGGAGCCCAGCCGCAGACCACACAGCACCTTAGTGGGGGCCTACTGATCTCTTTTTTCAAGGGGAGAATCTATGGGCCTTAGGATAAAAAAACGAAAAAAAAAAAACACGGAATAACAGTGAAAAGTCATAATAATTAACAATAATAATAAGAATAGCATATCATTAGTGAAATATATATATATATATATGTAATGGCAATATATGGTAAGAGCAAAAAAAAGAGCAACGTAGTTTCCCAAAAATCCCAGTTTTGGGTTTTCACCAGTATGGCTTCCCCAGCCGAGGTGCTCCATGCGGAGAGAGGCCATCAACTTCCTGCCGCAATAGGCATGTTGAGTTTGCTATGTACCGTGAATATGTATACTATATATATATATCTATATATGATGTGTATGTGTTTGAAAAAGTTGCAAAAAATGGAAAAGGTGAAATCCCATTTGCTGAAATGAGTATATTAATTAATATATATATAGGCTGTATTTGGAACCCAGCAGTTTTCGGGAGACCCGGTAACTTCAAGAACAGTTTCGTCACAGCTTCACTGCGCGCCGAGCCACTTGCCAGGCTTGTCCCAAAAGTCGGTATCACCCTTCCTCGGAGCACTGGGTTGGCAAATCCCAGGAACTAATCATATAATCTGGTTGGTGGTTTTAACCATCTTGAAAAATATTAGTCAATGGAAAGGATTACCCCATATATTATGGAAAATAAAAAATGTTTGAAACCACCAGTAAGAATACTGACAGCAAAATAGTAATTGTATGTAATTGTAACACTAATAGGAATACTAATTTGCCACGTGGATTTGATGGAATCTTTGATACATCGCCTTGATCAATCTACCACAATCATACTATTGATTCTTGGGTGAGATATCTTGGGAGGGTTAGTATCACGGTGTGGGGACTATCATGAATCACACCGGAGCTCACGATCCGGCAACACCATGCTTTAGGTTTCCTGAGTAGTCATGGATGCCTGATGCTCCTTATCACCATCATTAATCATATATAACCATATATATATATTATAGACATATATATATAATCATATCATCATATACAATCATGCATAATCATCATGGTGGTCACCATCATGAGGGCCACCCCCCTTGGTACCTTCCAGGCTCCAAGGATCAGTTGGCCATATCCACCCAAGGTGAAGAAGCGGCCAAAGTTGTTCCATCTGCTCACAGGACGGTCAGCACAAACACCGGTTGTCGTTTCCGACAGAGCTTGCCGAATCAGATCTGTATCAGATAGAAGTTTCCAAAAATAGAGCCCCTATATTATATATATAATTATATATATACCATTATATACCTACATGTACAATCATATATATATATATATACATATGTATAGATATATATATACCACGATAGATGGATATGCATACATACAGCATATACGAGGATATTTATACTCGTAAAATATGTATATATGTATCTTCCCCCAACTAGAGGCCAATCCTACACCACTGGAATCTGCGGCCTGATGGTGTTTTGGTGTCCCGTGCCAAAGTCCATTCGCTTGCTCCCCTGGCACAGTGAATCACCAACTGGCTTAAAACCGGTGGTATTGGAGTAGGAACATGAAAACAACAAGTAGCAGCTCCATCCAACCACAGAAAGTGCTGTGAAACATGATCGTGGTCAATCAAGGCATGGTTGGGATATGCCCAAAGTGCTGTATGCTGTTACATGAATACTACATATATATCCATTTAAAAAAAAACGTGTGAAAAAGTGCCCGGTGCCAGGTTTTCATGGCTCCAACCCACATGTTTTGGGTGGCTCCAACTCACCTTTTCGCAGCTGGAACTTGGAAAGCAATGGATGTGACTTAAAAAGATCATAGATACCACTGGACCCACGAACTTGGTATTTTTATGCTGTTCCAAAATTGTGGTCAATAGTGTTGAATCATACCCTACTTAGTCTCTAACGAAGTGTCTTGCCAGTGGGTGAAATCACTCAAAACTCAATCCTCACTGGATTTGATAAAGAATGCTCTCCAAGAACAAACATGATCAACAACTCGAAGCTTTTCCCCAGATCTTGTGTCAAATTCCAACCCAATGTCGGAGCTTTGTTCAAAACACCTTCCAAAACCCCAAAAATTCACCATCTCTGGCGCCTTGCGACCCTCGTAGAGTGCAGCTGAACAAGGATGTTGGCCGTGAAGCATCACGAACTCATCCTGGCAGGGCGAAGGTGTCATGATAGCTTTGAATCAATGTCAACGGATTCATAATATGCATAAACCCTGGCTGATTATAAAATTCGGGTACGGGTTATCCCCAAAACTATCTAATTATGTACATTTATGTACTAAGAATTGGTGATGATCACTGGTTATCTACTATAATTTCACTATAGTGATGATCTGCTACTAAAATCTCCAACGGTACTCCGAAATTCAGCAGCCATCCGGGGCCTGCGTGGGATTCCACTGCACATCATGCAGCGGCCCACCGTCCGCGGAGGCCACAAGGGCGGTCTGGAACAACGCAACGGGCTTTGAAAATGATCCGGAAAAAAAAAAAAAAAACGAAAAATCCACTGATCATCATGGTCCTATGGAAGATCCCAAAACATTGGACTCCCAAATGATTTTGGTAACTGAAAATTATGGGCTAAAACTCCATCCAATGGTTCAGTTCATCATCACCTTCCCTTGAAAAAGTGCCATTTGATGGTATACTCCCATTTGCAAACACACCCAAAAATCATGGTGAACAACAAAAAACAACATGGGTTTTGACTCATCCCCATTTCAATTTTTAGATGTGTTCAACGATTCTTCAGCGATGTATGAAGTATAACTTCAAATTTAAAGGTCCTCAAGAATCATTAATACAATGTATAGGTCCAAAAATGGTGGACATGCCACCAAATTGCAGGGATTTCCATCGAGTTCGTGAGGTTTCAAACCATGGGATTTTTCATGGGGTACGCGGCTTTTCCATGCGCAGGTGTAGCAACAAATGACAACTGCTCCATGACAATAGCAATACAAAAGGAACCATCCAAATCACTTCGAAGAACAACTGCTCTAGTTGGATTTACTTATTTGATTTACTCCCCAAACACACATGGTTGACCTGATATATCCTGTTACCATGTCAAAGCTACAGCAGGGTTTACCAAAGCAAGCACCTCCTCTCCATCTGCGCGGAGGAAATACAGGCTTGCATCGCCATAGTAACTCTTTCCAGTGCTTGCCTCCTGGTGTTCAATCAAGATTCAGCGGCATCCTTTTTAGGAAAAATAGATGGGCCATAGCTGTTGGTCATGAAAAATGAGGGGTGCGTCTTTAGGATTTAAGGACATGTATGGTTGAAAATACACAGCTACAGCTACGCTAAAACAAGAGAACGTCTGGGTGTGTCTGAAAATAAGGTATCGCATTCAGTCTCATGTCTTAATGATTGATAATGAAATATGGTTTACCGTTTTTCAAATAGCAATAAAATGGTAGTACTTTACCCTCACTTTTTTGAAAACCCATGTCATATCTCGATAAAATGGCTGGATTGTATTTTACCCGCATCTTGCTGATTGAATCCCTATATCCCCATGTTTGGTTATTCTTCCAAACATGATACCCTAATTGTGTCACCATGATATCACCATGAATTGTTGGTTATATACCCACTATGGTTTTCTGAAATACCACTGTCTGATTCTTAAAATGTTATTCCCAAGCCCTCCGTAACTTTATTGGTTGAATCCCATATATCCACAGTTTGTAATTGTATATCAACATGTTTTTCTGGCTGCTATGTACCCAGTTTTATACCCCCATATTTGGTTTGTTTTATACCCAATATAGTTTGTTGATAACTATCATCCATTGTTGCTGGTACATCACCATTATGCTGTATATATATACATATTCATCCCAACATTATATCCCTCTGCACTTATACATACATATATATATATATACATCACCACTATACCAATTGTATCCCCGGCCCCATGTTTGATATTATACTCTGCTTATGTATACATATACATATATATATATACATATCACCATTGTTGCTGGTATATCACAATATACTATATATATGGAGGTTTCCTATGTCATGGGGGGTCCCATGGCATCTGCCTCGGTGGCCGCTTTCACCAGCACCGCCGTGCCGGTGTTGTTCCACGCCATGGTGACCTCGGAGCCCTCGCCATGGGGAAACCCTAGGAAAATGATCTAGAAATGGTGGGTGAACTCCATCAATGGATTGGTTTAAGGGAAAATTTTAACCGGAAAGCCCCATATAAAAAATGGGAAAATCTATGGTTTCCTGTAGATTTAGATTTTCCCTTAAACCAACCCATTGATTCCATGATTTACAATGATTTACCTACTCGAAATGGTGATTTTTGATCATAGGAAGATGTGAAACTAGCTGAGTGTATCCCACCTGAAATTAGAACATATGTTCGGACAATGTGATGGAAAAGAATGGAAAACATCATGAAAGTTTGCCGAAACAAACAGTTGAGCATCCCCTTCCTCCAATCTTCCCGAAGGCTGGGTCGCCCGACAGTCTGCGCCTGAAGCGTGGGAGGGCGAGGGATTAATGATTACTGATGTGGAGCACCCTCCTTAGCAAAAATCCCCAGATATATCAGATACATATATAATCGTGTGTATATATATACAAATACACACAAATGTGTACATGTGTAGCATTTATGTATATACTTAAAGTCTACTTATCTGTTTATGTGTATACGTATATATACGTATATACAGTTATAAATATATATATATATATGTATATATATGCACGCATGCATACAGTACTGTATCTTCAGTTTTGTTGCAGATAGAAATGCTTGGTCAATATCCAGTTCAAATCAAAACACAGAATTTCAGCCAGGCAGTTTGAATCTCATGCTCCGGACAATAAAATCACCGGACTATTCAGACTATTCAGACTTTTCGGGGATGTGAACAGTTCTGTACCCTTTCTTCAGGTATTCAGTTTTAACCCACAGACATTTCCAAGGATGTTGTTTGGTTACGTCATGTTTGATCCCATTCTATGAATCACAAACACACGATTGGTTCTACACCCCATCTTTTCCTAAAAATCCCCTATCTATCACCATTGTATCTGCTATAGATCCAGTGTTTGGTTGGTTTTATACCATCTTTGGTTCCTGTTCCTGGCACTGTAACCACAACCCATGACCCCCCATGACCCCCACCTTGAAGAAATTCTTCGTGGCCGTGGCCTTGATGTGTATACATATACTGTAATACATACATTTATCTTTATAATCTCTATATGTATTGATGTATATGTATAAATTATATACATATGTATATATATATAGTGTATGGATGTAACATGTCTACAGGATCAATGACCTGCGTAGCCAAACTCCCAGTCCGCAGAGTGACACCAGCAGATTGCAGCCCCACCATTCGTTCCTCATCAGTACCAAACCCCAAAGCAGAAACCGCATCCAATTTTGCCAAATTGGGAGTAGTTAGTAAAGTTTTTTTCAGAATAGAGATTGGGCCTTTAACATTTCTATCATTTCTTAACTTCATAAATCTAAAAACATCGACAGCTAAATCTCCGTTTCCCCCAATGACTTCACCCAATTCTCGGTGAAAAAATTTTAGGGCCCCGGACGCGGCTGGGCTGGTCCACCCGGTAGATCTGGGAGGTATACCAATGGCTGCATGGTTTTATATAGTCATGGATCAACTGGTTGATTTCGGTATACCCTCTGGTAATTTAACATAGCTATTGAAAATGGCCATTTATAGTGAGTTTTCCCATTAAAAATGGTGATTTTCCATAGTTATGTTAGTTTACCAGAGGGTAGGTCAAAATTGGTTACTTACCATCTGGTTATGACTCACATAGCCATGGAAAGATCCACCATGTTTACAAGGTAAACCATCTATAAATGGGCTATTTTCCATGGCTATGTTAAATAACCAGAGGGTAGATGGTTAATACTAGAATATACTAGACATATTTCAAAATCTGTAGTCCCATAGGGCTTAAATATTGGCCCATCCCCATTGCCCTCCGAAAGGTTTCCAAATCAACCATCAATGCAAACCACCAAAACCAATTGCTCGACCTAACATCCATCTGAAGCTATCAGGAATGACTTGCCTCTGGGTCTCTCTGTCAGTAATTAGGTGTTTGGGGGCGTTGCGGTGAAATAACAGTGACCATCACCATCATCATCATCATCATCATCATCATCATCACATATATATATAATATTACATATACAATTGATATCATCATATTTCACAAATGTATATATATATACATATAATCAATATAATCCTCATCCTCATCCTCTTGCGATTTAACCTGCTCATCATCCTTATCATATGGACCTTGAAGACTTGTCCAGCTGCACCTCACAAGGCCCCACGCCAACACCCGCACCATCCCCCACCGTCCCATCCACCCTGCAGCCTGCCTGACATCTGGCCGGTTGTCCCTTCCACTCCGCAATACAAATGGCCACGTGAGGCTCGCCAGCACCGCCGCTGCCAGCACCCTTGGGGGCCACCTGGCTCCCGCTTTTGAGGCATGCTTTCAGATACTACTTGGATGTGCATCCCAGCTAGTAAGTGGTAATGCTCCATAACTACTTTTCAAATGGCTGAAGCAGCCATGGTTCATCACCACAACCCCACTGGCATGCACTGCATATCTAAGAATAGACCCTCTTTTTCGAAATTCAGGGCAAACTAAAAACTGTGGCGTTCAGATCATTGGATTGGTGGGAAGCTATATACTTCCAGTTTTTATGTTCCCTAAAACCAATCCATATCCTTCCCCATCCATCATCATATACTAGTTGGTTGATAGGTTTCCCCATCCATCATCAGTTATCATAATCCCCAGTAAATCAGGTAGGATTAAATCCCCTATAGCCATCAATTCACCAGGGTATTTTTAATGGCTCAGTTGGTTTTATCTCAGCTCCCAATGGTTCCATTCCAGGTCCGTTCGCCTCGAAGGCCATGATCCCAGGGGCTTCGATCCGGGAGATCTGCACCAGAAACGTGACGTCGCGACTCCATTAATCAATCTATAGATTTATCGTTCATTTATAGATATATGTATCTTATATGTATCTATCATGCAACCATATGTATATATAGATACACTTACATTGCTATATTATCCACAGTATATTTATGAAATCTCCAACCAATATTTTGGTATAGTATCTATTGTCATCTTTGTTCATCTATTTTCCATCTATTTTCCATTGTCATTGCTTGGATTTTTATATCTATCACGAATCCAAGCAATGTCTGTTCTCCCATCGTTTGGTTGACCCAAGGACTGTCTCCTGCGCGTTCTCTCGGTCGCAGGTGCCCGGCATGATCTGAACGCCATCCTGGGAGCAGCAAAATTTCACGGTGCTTTTATGATGATGAAACAATGAGTATGACTATGATAAGATGATTGTGTATGATCATATTAATATATGAGTATATGACTATGATAATATGATTGTTTAATGATTGTGTATACTATCATACTCATATAGTGTATACTATACTATCAATATATAGTATACTATAATGATTGTGTATACTATCATATACTTATATATTGAAACAATGTATAATATGTATAATATTGTATAATCATATCCTATGGGGAGTATATTATGATTCAAGGGTATGACTATGATTCTATGACAATGAAAATTATGATGATGCTAATGGTAATGATAACAATTACGATAGTGATAATGATTGTGGTCCTGATTAGGATAGTAATGATGAAAATATGTATAGTGTAAGGATTCCCATATGGAATTATCCCAACATGTAAAGGGTAGGTTAGACTTGAAATCTCCAGTTCCAGTCATATTCCATAGATATTCCAAAGACATTCCATAGATATTCCGTTGAAGCAGAAATCTGGAGCTTTCAACATCACCAAAATTCTGGAAAATCTCGAAAATTCTAGAAAATTCTGGCCTTAGAAGTTTCACAAGAGTAACTCAGAAGTTTCTCACTGGGAAGTTGTGTTGTCCCATGGCCCCCGCTGCTAAGAAAAGCCAAGTTGAACCATCCAAATCTTCCAACATCCAGAAAAATCGGCCCCTTCGACAGCATGGCCCATGGCCTGTACCATTCGGCAGCAGTGCGTCTCCAGGGCAGTCCATTTCAGGGGCGGCCATGTCATGGCCTGCCATGCCGACGAAAGAAAAACTGCATGGGGATCTCATGGAAATTGAATGGACTTTATTGGAATTTCAATGAATTTCTGATCTAGTGGACTTTAAGAATATTCAGAAGAGTTTAAACGCGAAGTATGTGATATTATGCAACGTGAACGCGGCTTTCTCTTGAAGGGTAATTACTGAGTGGACGGTTCCTGTGGGATGTGTCAAGGAAAATCGTGGTGAGATAGTGACAGATAGTGCCGCCAGGACATGACTTCTCGTCGGAGTTACATATCCATTCGGGTCCATTCGCTTCATCCTGTGGCACCAAGCGACCGTCATGTTCTTCATGGTGAAGGAGAAGCGCATCTGGCCCGTCTTGGCATCCCACAGGCCCACGTTGTTGCCAGCCTCCTGTTGCGCTAGCCAGCACTAGCCAGGCACAGAGAGGGACCCCATGTAACTCAGTGGAACCCTTTGCCAAATGATGATGGCTGATGATGGCTGAAGATTGTATGATTTGAGACACTCCAAAATGGGATCATTGGGGTCTGCCCCTAGCAAATGGGATGATGTAAACTAATCCGAAATGTTGGTTAATGGGGTGGTTTTTTTTCGCATTGGGTTTATCGGTTTATCACAGTGCCAATCATTGGTTGAATGCTCAAGATAGGTCCAGATAGGTGTGTCTGAAAGAGGGGACCTCAAAATCCACTGGTTTATTATCATGTTCTCCTTCCGCAGACGTCCTGGAACTACGCTAAGATCAACTGAACGAAGCTCCGCTGTGAATGGAAGCAGATGGAAACGCCTAACTACTGGAATTAAGTATCAATTATGTGTACGATCCTCAAGCTTGTCAAGAGAGAGTTTGAACTAGCTCTGACCTATTTCACTAAGCATTTGAAGTGCAACAAGCCAGAGGCTCTTGCAGGGCTTGTGTCGCTTTCGGTCATTTCATTTTTCATTGTTTTTTGTGTTTTTTGGGTTTTACTGGTTTATTATCATTTTCCCCGTGAAAAATCTTTATTTGATAGTCACCCTATTTTCAGACACACCCGAACGGCTCCAAGCAAAATCAAGCAAATCCAACCAAGCTGGGGCAGGGTTCTATGGCTGGCACCTTCTCCCATCGCTCATAAGTCACCAGGTGGTTCCCAAGCGGGGAAAAGTAGAAGTTCCTGGTGATCGGACGGTGGTTGGAAAACCAGGTCTCATGGGTGGGAGCTCCAAGATGAACTTCGATTCTTTGGTCATAGGTGACAATACATAATATTTGCAAAGATGCATTTGACATGTCTATAATATATATATATATATACGTATATGTATACATGTGTGTGAGATGTGTGTGTATATATATAATGATATGATATACATGTCATGCAGAATTTAAGACGTTCATGGACGTTCCATTGCCGGTTTGGTATGGGAAACCACGGGACACCCCTGGCCGTGTCCTGACACCACCCACCAGGGCAGGCACTTGACACAAGGGCTTGTAGCCATCAGAAGCATCCAGCCTTGAGCTGAGCCCAGGGTGAACCATATCTCAAGCTCCAAGGGGAACAGGGAAGCACCGGCGACTTGCACGGAAAACTTGCTTGATATTCCCCACATTCACATTGTTGCCTTTCTTACGAAATTGCTTTGAAGCGCTACAAAATTGGTCATTTCCAGTTAAGCGTGATACACGCGAAAATATATCATACTTTATTTACCCATATATGTTTACCATTTGGTTGCTATGGAATGAACTATACCCTCTGGCAATTTAACATCCCAACAGACTCTTGTTGCCCATTTTGGAGATGATTGACCAACATGAAACATGGCCTTGTTCGGGTATCCTCCATCCCTTGGCGCCAAGGAATCCAAGGAACACCTGGACCCCTCCAGTGCTGTCCACCAGTCCCAGCAGTGACCCATCAGCACTCCACTCGCAGCTATCCGCGGTGAAGACCTGAGAAGTTCATCAAACAAAAGGTGTCCCATGGGGTCCCAAGGCGTTTTCAGGGTGCTATATAGACTTTATAGATAATTTATAGATGATGTCTCCCACATGATTTCCAAGCTTCAACTGTTCTATTTAACTATCTATTTCTATCTATTTGGAGTTTGCTGCAGACACGGTATACAAATGTATACAGCAAAAAACCCGTGTCTCATAGGGATCTATGGGAACCATCAGTTGACCAAATGGGTGCCAGGTTTCGTGTCAAGTCCGTTGCATTCCCCAAAGTCAGCGTATAATTGGAACATGGGATATAGGCTAGTGTAGGTAGCAAAAATGTTTGTCTCTTTATATATATAATTATATATAATTATTTATATATACATAATATATTATACATGTATGTATACATATCGCACTTGCAATGGAGAGATGAGAAGAATATCTATATATTATTGATATGTATGTATAATTATATATATATGTATATATGCACAGCCGTTGAACAGCCTTTTCCCCATCGCCAAGCCGCAGGTGGAAAGCTCAGGTCAGGCTCCAATGGCACCTTTTCACCCGGCTTGAAGGTGTACCTGGAAAGACAACTGGGCAGTGCTAGTGATGGCTATTCTACACGGAATAGATCCGAATAGCTACAGTAGTGGTACGAAATCCACAAAACAAACATCAAGGTCATGTTCAAGCTCCAGAAAAAAATGAAAAACATGCCATTTACCAAGCCCCAATCGCAAAGGGGATGAAGCGTCAACTCCAAGGAGGTTGCCCGCTGCCAACACTCTGATGAAGTTCTCCAGCGGTGTTTGAATAAGTCAAAAATGAATGGTAAAAGTTGGTCTACATGTTTTTTAACCATGCTTAACCAGGTTTAGAGTTTCCCACATCGATTACTGTTCTTAACCATGAACTAAAATGGATACCCCAAGTCCACTGTCTGTCCCAAGGGTCCGATACAGCGCCTAGAACCTTTTTCTTGCGAACGCGCTCACCTTCCCATATGGCCCAAAAAAAACAAATACAAGGCGGAGTCAACTATATCACAAGCTGTCTCTCACCATGTTTCAATGATCCCTCATCCATAAGGGGCCGTGAAAAAAACTTGATCTGATCATGGGCCATATTGTGATGCGCTCTAGGCAGACGGGATGTTGCACCGCAGCAACAAGCCCTAAGCTTCTAAATAGCCGCTCATCTAAATGTCCACGAACCTCGGCCAGAGGGGATGAAGTGAGACAAGAGGCTCAATTGGAAGTGGTTTCAAGATGTTTCAAGGTATTCCCTGGTATTCAACCCTTGAAATTTGCCACGGAATTCAATGGACTTCAAGAAAAAAACCTGGGGCTTCCAGCTGGTCTTCCTACCGGTCCCACCTCCCTTTGCATCTTGCCATCAAGTGGGGATCCCAGGTGAAAGTTTCTGGGCATCCCAAATGATGGGGATATGTCATGAAATGATGGGACACCCCAAAAGATTCCTATGCAAAACAGAAATAGTTTTGCCAGAAAGTCCAATGATGGGACACCCCAAGTACTTATTAGTAGCTTTACTACCGTATCAACCATTTTGTGACAAACCCCACAAAAAAAAAAAGAGTTGAGTTTGACCCAGCCCGTACACAACAAACCACACTTACCAGCCAAGCATCACATTCACGTTGCATCTTGGAAACCAAGCAAGTGGCTCTCCACCTTGCGCTGGGCAAAGTTGACCCTGGTGATATCTTTGGATTCCTGAAATCATCTCAATGACGTGAGTTTCATGACTTTCTTTTTGTGGGAAAGCTATAGATCTTCACCTGAACTTCTTCCAGACCCAGTTCCTCAGTTCCTCACCAGTCTCTGCTCCCCGCACGCAAGCGGCCGGCCTTTCTGCGCAGTGCCGCACAACCACTCGCCATCCACCTCGAAGATCCACAAGAGGTCGCCGCGCCTGTGCTTCATGCGAGGCTGGTTGGCTCCCTGAAATTTACCCTTCCAGTGGCGTCATACATATATGTTATGTGTATGTATATATGAACGGATAGATAGATGGATATGGATGTGGATGTGGATGCGCATCTGCATATGCGTATTCTGAAATGCTGGATATATGAATAGTTCAAAAACATTCAAAAACACCGTATCATGAATTAGTGATGTTGCCATGCTGTTTAAAATAAAAATAAAATTGGTGGTGTCATTGCTGCCTGTTCTGTAGGAACAAAATGGCGAACTCCTCAATAATAAATCAGTATCCATTGACCCAATTTTACAATTTCGTCTAGGTGGTATCTGCAAAAGGGATTGGTTGTTGAGCTTTCCACATTTGCATATGTGTGAGATACATATGCAGATAACATGCATGTGTACATATATGATCATATATGTACATATGTATTTCTTACCTATATGATCAAAATATGATCCTATATGATCCCACATCCACATGTTTCACAAACACACCCAGACCTCCAGTTTTCTCCATGTTCTCCCTGCTTCAGCCCTGCTTCCCCTGGGCCCCTCCTTACATTCGGTTTCTCCAGGTCTACAGTGGCGCGACATTCGCCAATGGCCACGGCTTCGGCCGCCTCTTCGGTGCCGTCCATGAACCTGAAAATCGGCTCAAAAAGGATGGTTCCATTGGGGAAATCCTCGAACGAAATGGAAGTTTCTAGCTGGAAAAATATGCAAAAATCATCTGAAAATCATCTGTGAATAGTAGATGGGGCGTTTTTCCATGTTCGTGTTTGATTTAGCGGAGGGTATATAAATTGAAATACCTGGAAATGTCCGATTGTGGGGTGGCAAATGAAGAAATCCAACACCCAACCAGGGGATTTTGAGGCAGGTGTCGAATCTTTGGGCCCAAGAGATTAGGTGCATCCATCATAGTCCGTTGGTGGGTTTGGCCCAACCTTCTGAAACGGAGAAATCAACTCCTCGAAAAACACAAAGGCTTTCAGCCGACAGCAAACTCTACTGGTGGTGTTCCACTGGATACCCTCTGGCGAACATTCCCCCATAAAATTCCCCATTTGTCAAGCATGGTCCCATTACTGTCCTATGGCAGAAATGGGGAGTTTTCCTTGCCATGTTTCTTTGCGGCTTTCCCTTTTTTCTCCCTCCAGGGTCAACATGCCATCTGAAAACCCACCCGCCGCGCCTGACTCTGTGCTCCGTGGGCGATTGTGGATTCGCCTCCGGCGTCCACATCTTGGGGATTCCAAGTGTCGATTAGCCATAGCTCTGTGATTTTGGGTTGTACCCTCTGGTAAACAGCCACATAGCGAACTGGAAAATCACCATGTTTATCCATTTTTAATGGGAAAGCTCACTATAAATGGCCATTTTTCAATAGCTATGTTAGTTTACCAGAGGGTATATCTCCACATCTCTTACTGTTGGTTATTTGCAATACCATGCAGTATACTATATTTTCATCTATTTTCTCAAGCCATGGGGCTCCCAGGCACTGCCCCAGGCACTGCCGCGCCTGGGACGAGGGAGCTCTTGGGAACGCCTGACCAAACATCTCCCAACCACTCGGGAATAATGGGGGAATCATGTGATGAAGATGCCATGCAATTGTGAGTAAAATCCTGTAAAATTCTCGGCCAACAACCATCTGGACCCAGCCTTGACAGGCGGCGAGGCTGTTGTCTTGGAGGCCTGTCTTGCTGCAAGGGCTGGTGCTTTCAAACCTGAAGAATCTCCAAGTTCTTTGCCGCAATCTTCCCAGTTGTACAGGTGGATAATCAAAGAACCTTCCATACAGATCTCTGATTGGTGGTCAAAACCCGCGGACAAACGTCTAGTCAATTGAGGATCATCGTTCTAAATTGGAAATACCTATGATATTTGAAACCACCAGCCGGCCACACCCATAGACTTTAACAAAAAAGGCGATTGAAATCATCCTGTGACCCAGGGTTTCAGATTCAAATTATTTGGAAAATATTGGAAAGTATATAATTATGTCAGATTGTCACTTTCACCTGCACCCTTTCACTGGCCTCTGCTGTTTGCCCAGCTGGAAAAGCCTGACTTTCGCATCAGCGACTGGCATTGGTTCATGTCTGGTGTCCACCATGCCACTTTAGCCTTGACCCCCAAGAATGGCTCAATGAAAATTGTTGGCGCACCAAACAACTCCCGTTATTTGGTGCTAAACCGAATAGGGCATCACGTTTCTCACGCTGCCTTGACTGGTGGTCGAGCAGGAGGAGCCTCCATTTCCGGTGCTGGAGGAAACAGCTACTGACACTTCACCCTGACCCCACTAACCTGGGACCTGGGACCTGAAAATTGAGCTCTGCAATGGGTTGAGTTCACTCAGATGTTCATCCAATTGGATCAATTGGAATGGTGAACGTTCGGCCCGGCATCGCGGCACCTGTTGAAAAGGTTGCGCAGGAGGAAACGACGATGGCGGTGCCTTCCAGATCAGCACCCAGAAATCAAGGGAAACATGAGGTCAAACCTAAAATACTCAGATTGATACTTGAAAAGGCCTAGTTGTTTACAAGAGTATCCTCCATCGATCTCCATCGCGGCTAGGCTTGGTCAGATTCAAATTTTAACATGAAAAATAAATGATAAAGTATGTGGGATTGCCACTTTCACCTGGGCACTCCACTGGCCTCTGCTGTACTCCCAGTTGGAAAAGCCTGCATTTCGCATCAGCGACCGGCACTGTTTGGCTCATCATTTGTTGGTGTCCACAATGGCACGCATGTTTTGACCCACTGCCACGAAAGTTGTTGGCGCACCACCAATGGTAAAAGACCCGTGACCCACGGATGATACGATAACTCCTACTGTATATTTGGTGATAGACTGAATAAGTACTTGGCATATCCAGGGAGGAGTTCCAGCATGTCCCACCTTGACCGGTGGGCGGACTGGAGAAGCCTCCCAGCGCCACTCAACAGGACTGACACTTTACCACGTTTGCCTCTGACCCAGCTCTGTCCAACATGTGGCTCACTTGAATTGATTAAACAGAATCTGAAATGGAACCATGGAATGATTTGAATTCATAGCTACCTTTGTCCAAGGGAAGGAATTGGGGTTTCATCGTTCAATGGCTGGGTTTAAGGGAAAATCTACAGGAAAGCTTGTCTTATCAGGGGTTCAACCGTAAACCAATTCAACATAAAATATGCAGCCAACAGAACTTATATCAGCCATAGACAGTTATGTCCCTAGAAGAGCCAGTCATGTCCCCTATGAAAATGGTTGGTTCAATCCCCACCAAGACATTGATATATGGCTGGGCATGCTGGGCCCCCGTATTTAGGGGACTCAAATCCGATGGTTTGCAGTATCATAATCCCCACTGGCAGTGCCATAATCCCATTTCAGTAATCAAATGCATTATATGATGGCCATTTTCATAGTGATAGTATCCTATCTTTCCGTAGTAAAATGGCCACAATCCCGGCAATCCCCTATCACATCCTATCACTGGCAGTGCCTGCTGGCGAGGCTCTGTATTGGGAAACGATGACTCTTGCGCTGGTGCCTGAATTTCAAAAAGCACAGGCGGAGCGGTTGGTGTGGCTCCGAAAAAGCTTCAGGGAGCAACCGGGAAAATCATAGTTTTATGATATCTTACAATCAACTAAAAGTAAGAATCAGAGGATATAGTTTGATGCTAAAATGATCTAAGATGGGTTTACAACGGTTTACAACTGACACTGATGAAAACGCAACCGGCTGCCAGCAACACTGGGGATATCAGCAACAGAAATGGAGATCCAGAATCAAAACAAGAGTGCGTCCAATGGAATGAGTATGAATGATTCGTATTTCCAGGCCACCATGATTCGATAGTCACCATCCATATCATTGTGTCAAATAGATACCCTATGATACAGGTGATTTGTCTAGTATGTACATAGATATATGTACAATTATGTACATAGTGCTGGGATTTGCTGGGTATCATGATCTCAGACATGATCCCAGATCAAGCCTACTTTTCAACGGGACAGCCATTTTCGTGTGGCTTCAGAATTCCTCCGACGCCATCCCCCTGGCAACCCACCAGGTCACCACTGCCTGAGCTTGACCTGGAAAGGCCTCGCAGCTGTCGATCATCTTGGTGCATCCCCGTTAAATGCTCAGTAGCCATGACAGAATCCAGTCATATCTGGATTATATATGGTCTATATAATGCTATATTAGGCTATATCTAATTATATAGGCTATCAGCCACTTAATGGGCATGCACCAAGTAGAAAACAGTGAGTATTAACCGTTATTAACCCTAAGCTTCGACCGAGATGGTACAACCCTAGCAAGGACAAGCCTATCATGTAGTAGGACCATCCCACAACTCCCAACGTCCTTAGCAAGTGGGGCTTTATTACCCAGCTATAAATGGCCACTTTCCAGTTGCTTATTCACCAGGTGCAATCCGCGGATCCTACAAGTGCCATGCCATCTGGCTATGACTAACGGTTTGCCATGGAAAGATCCACCATTTTTAATAGGTAAAACCATCTATTAATGGGCCTTCCCATGGCTATGTTAAATAACCAGAGGGTATTTTAAACAATAACCTCTGGTCCCAGAAATCTCTCAGCGTCCCTCCTTTCGCTGAATAGATTTAAGCGAAAATTGTGCACTCAGTCCCACCAATTTTGATGGAAAGAACCCTGGGTTTCCTATGCACCTCCCTTAAATTTAGTATTGAACACCCGAAAATTGCTAGATCCGATAGAGAATGTATCTTCCCAAATCAAGTTTTAGGGTTCCATGCCAAATTTAGGATGAATTCCTATAGATTTCACATATTTATAGATAAGTTTTCCTATATGTTCTCATACCTATTGATCCCTGGCTCCACGCCCACAGAACTCGGCGCCTTCACTGGAACTCGTTGAGCCTGAACACATTTTTTTGGGAATGTGTCTATTATTATTGGACTATCATATTATGGACATACATGGATATATAATATATACAATGTAAATATATATATATAATGTACATATGCATAGAATATTGCAGACAAATATAATCACATCTATAACATTTACATGTATGTATACATAAGTCTATACCTACACATACCTACATATACCTGCATATGTACATACATATGCACACAGAGTGAATGTATATACATGCAGTTTATATGCCGTCCAGATCTAATGGTAATATGATGATGTGAATGGGCACTGTATATTTGAGAGCCGCAATATCCCCTGTTGTTGTAATAAGGTTGAGAAGTCCTGCTTAAAAGAAGCAGCGGTGCAGCAAATTGTGATGACGATTGATGACTGACAGCGAAAAAATCTTTGCCAAGGCCCGGATGGTTCTCCTTAAACATCACCTACAGGTCAGGTCCTTGAGAGGTTTCTCGAATTTACCCAGATACTCCCTGTTCCATAAATCGTTGAAACCGATCCCACGCACGATCATAGGATGGTTAAAACTACGATTCTAGGGTTTCTCTGATAAATGTTCTTCATACTTAAACCAAAATTGCCAGACATTGAATGCGAATATCCGTGTATCTGAGTTCATTGATCTTTGTTCTTCGGCGACAAAGTGGAGTCTACAACACCAGGCTGTGCCTCTGGTTCAGCCGACTGAGTAGGAGGGAACGATGCTGGTGCGAAAACCTTGGCACCAATGATCCACGATCATCCCTGGTGTTGGTGTACTTTTTGCACACACAAATCCACACTGACATGTTTGTAATACTGAACAAGTTTTTGCCAAACTCCAGTTTCCTCAAGAAACCGTTGACGTAAGATCAAACGTCTTCGTACTTTGTTGCTACTGTTGGAACTCACAACCCGCCAGTCTGTCCTGCCTGTTGAGTGTTCTGCGGCTGCGGCTGTGGCGCTGCCTGTCGAAATTGTGACTCGGAATCTGCGTGACACGCGATGGTCCTAAATTGGACAAAAATTGAGAACCCCGAAGGGTTGACCTCTCGTTTTGCTTTGTGGAAAAGTGTGTGTGTGTGCGTGTATGTGTGGGTATGTGTGTATCTATGGGTATAATATATATATATATATACATATGTCACGTACATGATGGATATGAATGTATATGATGTATATGATGTATATCATGTATATCATGTAATTATGGTAATTATGTATAATGCGTATATTCTGTATATAATTCTATACATAATATTCACACCCATAGCAGCATAGCAATGGGGTTTCGCCGGGGAACATCCAAATAGTGCAGGTCATGTAGCTGGATTACCCTCAATCGATTGTGGCTAGCTGGGAAATCCCCGAACTCAATGAAGGCTTTAATGGGAAAAACATCTATAAATAGGTGATGTTCATCTGCCAAATTAGATTGCCAAATAACATGCTTGCATTTTTCGCATCTAGCTTTGTCCAGGAATAGGCGACCCCCAAACCCATTGTTTGATCATCATTTCCCATGAAGTGTCCCCTGTGTTGACACAAACCCACAATCATACAGCATTAAGTTGGCTATGTATTGAACAATCCCATAAAATCATCCCATAATGTTAAGTTCATATTAATAAGCAGCCCGAATTGATCGACACCGACATTCCAAACAATGTTTGTCAATACTACTTTGGGTTGTTCCCTCCCTATTAATAAACATGTGTGACCTTCCCTATTAAACAACACCCTGATCAGAAATCCTGATCCTAATTTGTGGTAGTCAGGGTATACTTTTTTTAAATGGTTCCAATTGGTTTTTAATGGTTGGAAAAGTCATGTTTTGAAGGTTGGGAGGGAGGTTGCCACTGAAATAGAAATCTCGACCAGTTGGCAGGCAGGTTGGTTGTTTTTTTCATGTATGACAAGCCCCAGTTTTTCACTTGGGGGGGCCTCTTACCGTCTAAGGGGGGAGGGGGTGGTATTAATACGAACTTGGCATCAGTATAATATCCCATTGTCGCCCCATTATATTTGCTAAATATGATTCATAAATAATGGGACACTTAAAATTATCCCAATAAAATTGTCCCAATGATATCCCCACAGAACCCCATTCTTTCCCAGTTCCCGCCTTCCGCACCGGCTCAGTGCTAGGTGGGAAGACCTTGGTAACCCAAAAATCATGTTTCAGAAGCTTAGAAGATGACTTTCCGGATAAAACATGTTCCATTGATTTGGACATTTGGTGTTTGTTGTTTCTCTGGGAGTGTTTCTTGCTGGCTCAATAATCGGAGCATTTCAGGCAACCGGGTGGTTGCCAGAGGTATACCCCAGCCATATAGCGATATGGGGATTTGAAGCGTCAGTCCTGGGGCAGCGAACAAGAACGAGATGCAAGTGACCAGCCAAAATCTATAGTATAGCCATCTACAGTCATCTAGAGCCATCTATAGCCTATAGCCATCTATAGCCACCTTTCGGATTTGTGTATAACAAAAACTGGGGAGACCCACCTCAAGATATCTCAAAAATGACCAATCTCCCAATCCAGGCCCAGTTCAGATGTGGCCTTTGAACAGTTCCTGAGATGACTTGAAATCCCCTAATTCCACCACCGTGACTTGGATGAACACTGCGATGTATCATTCAATGAGTCGAAAACAAAAAGAACAGATCTTCAAGTGGAAGATCTGTATAATATATGCATTGTGGTGTATTGTATAATATCCGTATTATATCGTAATTATCATGTATTATGCGTGTACGAATGATACATAATACATATGTGACCATATGCGTATATGAACATAATTACATATCATATAATCTAATTGTATGTTATGAGCATCTACCAAGTCCCCGTCTTCACCAGCCCGCTCCCCCAATCTCGAGCGCTCGTGCTGACTCCGTTGCAGGGCGTGGAAAGCCTGTAGACACTAACGGTGTTCATGCTGCCAGGTGAGGCTATTCCGATACAAAATTCAGGAAAAGAGACTGTTTGCCATCCAAAGATTGGCTAATATAATACTGGCAACCAGTCTCAATATTTTCTAATATATTTTTAATAGTTTCTAATATAATATATACTTGTATCTCAAAATATTGGCACTCAAAATATTAAAAATGCAGGACTCTCGGACTCTCGGGCATAAATAATCTCCTTGGATCAATTTCGTGGATGTGGACCCGGTGGTTGCAGCCCCTGATATTGGCATTTTTGCGCCGGATGGCTGGGGAAGATCTGCAAAAACCCACGGTTTTTCCCTTCAAACATAGGGTTTTTGGATGTTTTAGGCACATTTCTCCTAAACCCAACTGGCAAAGCTCCGCCTGCATCTTGTCGAGGGAGCCATTCATCTGGCCGCCACTCATCTGATCCCTTCACAGGATAGCGATATGATGGTGGTGACAAGAAAGTGGAAGGTGAAGTATTTGAATTTTGAATTTGTCAATAGCATTTCCAAATATTTCCGAATTTCCTCTTTGGTAACATGACTCCCAGCAGACTATTGACACACGTCAAAGCTGACCCAATTTCCGTCCATTTCAGTACCCCCACGGCTTGACCGGGCCTGGTTTCTGCCGCTGGGGCTCTCCTCAGTCGTGCTTGCCAGGTGGGACTCACAGAGGCGATGCATGATTTTGTCATAATGTTTCTATATATGGTGCAGCGTTGGTCACCCCCCTCCCCCCCACCAATGGGTGAGGTAGCAATCCCCGTATTGAGGGAGCTATGCAGGTACGCAGTAGTCTTGAGCCGCAGAGTGGCGCAGTGGAAATGAATTCAATGTTCATGTCAACATGCGTGAAAGCATTGTGTAGACACGTAAACAAAAATAAATAACAAACAGACACCAATTTTCTTCGTGTCGGAACATGCAGCTACTTTTTACACAAGAAGCGCTCAGCTTGTGTTCTGCTGTGAAACGTATGAGTCCGAAGACAAAAATCAAAACTACAGGCAGTTGTTGTCTGGCCGTAATTCGGCGCACTGACAATTGAAGGACCTACAAGCCCGTCGAGAAAGTATATCCGTACAGATCCAGTTCGTTCCGTCTTCTCTGGTTTCTAGGTTCGTAAAAATAAATTGATTGTCCGGGCGTTTGCGGAAGCAAATCTAGCCAATCACCATTGTATTTTTGAATCCATCTGTTGCGTGGAACAGTGTATCCAGGAACATACTCAACATTGTACGTTCGAGGATTGGTACGGTAATAAGGCTGCTGATAATATTGACCATAAGAACGGTACGAAGTTGAGCTGGACTGAGGCTCTTGGTAGCCTTGATTTGGCCACTGCGAGCCCGACATGCGGTTCGGAGGAGGCGGTGGCTCCGGAACTCCGACAGGACGATCTCTGTCACGTCTAGTGTTGGTCCAGCTTGCTCCCATGGACGACCGTGATTCGGTTCTTGTCCGACCTCGAGCAGTATTCTGGCGCTGCTCTCGCTCTCGCCAGGGAGGCTTTGTGCTTGAGGATCCTACGGTTCGAGTTGCAACTGGTCGTTCAGCACTCGGAGATCTTGTTCTGCCGCTGGAGCTCTCCTCAGTCGTGCTTGCCAGGTGGGACACACAGAGGCGATGCATGATTCTGTCATAATGCCTATATATATGGTGCAGCGTTGGTCACGCCCCTCCCCCGTGCTATGGAAGCTTAGCGTTTATTTGGCGGATAGAACATATACAAGACTTACCAGGTGCTGCGCGGCGTTTGCTTGACAGCGAAGGGTTGCCCGTCTCTTCATTCCAAGAGCGCTTATGCACGCTTTGGCAGGGAGGTAAAAATATATAAAAGTGGGTTGGTTTCTGCTTGATGAAAGTGAGTTGTTGTCTTTTGACCATCAGTTCCGTCACGGAATCTGCAATTTTGGGCGCCTCACCTCGCCAGCGCTTTTTTCTAGCTGAAACCAGAAAATGGCAACTAGTGACGCCGCTGATGCCAAACACGAAAAACTTGTGCTCTCAGATTAGTTTTGGGTGCTAAAACCTATGCTGATGAAATTCATTCGCTGTGTAGCAAGGCATGATGTAGAGAAGACCAAGCAGCGTAGCATCATGAAGACAAGACCAAACAGCGTAACACGATCTGATGTAACAACA